>Ga0179593_1571534_pt1 | contig 30872 bp, 48 predicted proteins | sample CZODoug2_1_08_16_FD_185931 | JGI IMG/M metagenome (GOLD analysis project Ga0179593, IMG submission 185931) | Vadose zone soil fungal communities from Angelo Coast Range Reserve, California, USA - CZODoug2_1_08_16fungal (PacBio error correction) | ecosystem: Environmental > Terrestrial > Soil >...
GGGGCGAAAAGGGAGAGGGAGCGGGGAAGGGGGGGAGGGGGGAAAGCTAGGTAGGGTGCGGTGCGGGTATAGGGAGGGAGGTCCCAAAACCCCGGGGGGTGGTGAAGCGGGATAAACCTATCTTCCTCCCCAAAAGCCCGAGGTGGACCTTCCAACCGGGAGTCCTTCTTCGAGTCCAAAGTCAAGAGAAGGACCCATCAAAAGCCATTTGTCGATAATCAAAGCAAACTACACGAAAATACCGGGTTTTTTTACCCCCCAAAGGAACCTCAAAGCAACCACGAGCACGAAATTCAAGGAAGCAAAAACACAGAAGAATTCCGTTGAGGTTCCGGTGATTCCCATGGGGAAAGAGACCCCACCGGCGTATTCAGGGGACTTCCCTTCCATTGGTCTAAGAGTCGGGGGATTCGAAAAAAAAAAATTAAGTGTCAGAATCCCCCTAAAAAACCTCTGTAGCGGGAAACTCATGGTAAAACCAAAGAGGGGGAAGATTCGCGCAGTGCGGGGAAGTCTGATCCAAACTCATCAAAAAACGTGGTTCTAAGAAATTTGGGGGGGGAAGAACCAAAACGTGGATTTGTGGCGTTGGAAGTGAAAAGCGTCCAAAAGGATCAGGAGGGGGGTTGGGAAGGAAACATCGAAAACAGGCCTCGGTTGGTGGAAGGGAAATTGTTCTTCAAGCTTGCGGAGACGAAAAGGCCCGGGAAGATAACATTTGGGGGGGAAAAATGGCCAATCAGGGAATAATTGCTGCATGCTTTGCAAATTCCTACCACATCACCAAGGAGGAATCAAGGGGAAAAGGGGGGGGAGTAATGGAGTGCTGGATCAATGGTTGAGAATCTAAAAAAGGAATTCTGCCCGCAAAACACGAGGAACAAATCACTATGGGAAGAGGAATATTAATTAGGAATGGAATCAGGAGGACCAGGGCACAAACCTTTTTGCAGGTGCTACCGCTCCAAAAGGCCAAGAAGGAAAGAACCGAAAAGAGATTAGAGCCGCAAAAAAAGGTTAGTGAAAAACCCCCAAACCCTCTTGATCACCCTGGCTGAGCGGGTAAGGAAACGTTGCCGGCGTAAAGGAGGAACGGTGCCGACATCGTTCCAAGAAAGTAACGAGAAAAGAGTTTGGGGAGGCCCAGGTGAAGTTGAAAAAAAGGGGAGGGAATTTCTGGGCCGCGTCCCCGGTGAAAAACAGGACAAAATCCCGGCGGAAAAAAAGAGGGGGGAAGGGGGAGCCCGAGCACGGCAGCCGCGAAAACGAGGATGTGTCAAGCCATTAAAAAAAGAAAAGGGAAAATATCGGGAGAGGGACGACCGGGGGGGGAGGCTTTACCGCGTTCCGAGAAAGATGTTTTACGCGGGAAAAAAAAAAAGATCGCAAAAAGGTGGGTCCTGCATAAATGCAAATGCCGAAAAGGGCAAACGCGGCTGTTGGCCACCCGGCCGGAGTGGGGAGGAAAATGCGGCGTGGGGGAATACCGGCGTGCAGAAAGGGGGCCTGTCAGGGAAGTTTGAGGAAACCGAGGGGTGGAAAACAAAAGAGGGGGGGGTTGCAGTCCGGAGCTGACCCTGGAAAAAAAAGGGACGTCAGATGTTGGAAAAACGACGGGGGGTGATTCCACCTTCCGAGGGGAAACATGGATCCAGGTGAAGAAGTGCGAAGAGAATGTGAAGAAAGAATTGAATGAACTGCATGAGCAAGCGGGAAAGTTAAAACGAAGTTCGGAAGGTTTTTGCATGAAAAAAGGAGGGGCGAGGGCAAAATATGGGAAGGAAAACCTGCCTAAAAAAGAGCGGAGTTTTTATCTTCCTTGGGGAAGGAACAAAATTGTTCAGGGGTCCCCAAACGCCCCCTGGTCAACGAAAAAAATCGAAACTGGGGGAGCTTCTTCAAAGGTAAAAAGCCGAGGGAAGAGGAAGTTCGCGGACAACAAAAAGAAGGGAAGCAGTAGGAGTCAATGACAATGGTCAGGAAAAAGGAAGTTCCGGTTGGGGATGGTCGGACGGGGAAAAAATCCTGGGAAAGTCTAAAAAGGGGAACCTTGAAAAAAGGTTTTGCCCTCCGGGGGTCAAAAGTCGTTTTTGTTTATCAAGAGCGGGAGGTAATGGAGGGGAATTTCGAAGGGGAAAACATCATTTCTTGAAAAAAGAAACTCCGACTCGGGGTCAGCATAAACCCTTAAACCGCTGCAAGCCTGTTTGAAAATACAGGTTTCGGGATGCTGCGGGGAAAAAAACCCATATCTCCTTAGAAAGTATCATGAAAAAAGCAAAAAAAGAGAGATCCGCGGAACGAAAGAGCTCAAACAAAAACAAAAAAGCAGGACGACTAAGGAGGGCGAAAAAAAAAAATTTGGAGCGGGGGGGGGGGAAGATATCGCGACCCCTACTGTCTTGGGGGGGGCTGGAATTTCCGGGAATAAAAACCTTTTTCCTAAAAACCCAACCCAGGACTGGAAAGGGGGAAAACGGAAAGAAGGGAAAGGTGCCGGCAACGTCCAAGGAAACCAAAAGTGTCTCTGGAAGGGGGATTCAAAAATCCGGCGGGGGGGAGAAAGGAAACAAAATCAGAGTAACCCTGGGAATTAAAAGAATCGGACGCAGAGAATTTAAGCCGTAAAAAAAATCAAGGAGGAAGGGGAAGGGGGGCACTAAAAGAAAGGAGAAGGTACGACAATTACGCCGAGCCACTGCAGCCTTTCAAAAAACCCTCCTGGGAAAGAGAATGGGGCATACATCAGGGGAACTTGCAAGAATGGAGAAGGAGGCCGTCGCCTGCCAGGAAAGAGGGAACAGTACGTTTCCATTCGAGCCCTTTCAGAAATGAGATGAAAGACTAATAAGCGGTTCAAGGGGGAAACCCCACATCAAAGCTGACAGTACCATGAAAAATACTACTCAATTGGGAATCCAGGGGAGAGGGGGTTGGGAGAAAGACCAAGGAACGGAAGAAAAGTCTAAGAAAAAATTGCCAGGGAAAACAATCGCCTAAGGGGGAAAATTCCGGACGATAATAAAACGGCCACAGAATTTTAAATTTTTAGCGCCGCTGAAAAAAAAAAAAAAAAAAAAAATAACTGCCAGCACCGGGGAGCCGAACCGGAGGGGGTTTTTTTGTTCCCAACAGGCCCTTTAAAAAAAAAGGAAAAGAAGAGGGATGTTAGAAGAACAATAGGGCAAAGAGGCTAATCACCATGCGGTAAGAAAGGGGGGGAAACCACTGTTCAAAAAGTGGGAGGCGCATGTTGCCCAGTAAAATCATCGCAGGCGACTGGAAAAAAAACACTGTGCGGGGAAGAGCCTTTTGGACAAAAACCGCCATCAAGGGATGGACAACGGGACTGTTTTTTGTGGAGCTCAATTATAGTCTGAACAAAACGGAGGAAGGGGGGGATATAGAAGTTAGAGAAGGAAAAATCCTATTTTGTGCGAAAAAGGGGAAGGGGGACGGAGACGAAGTCCGCAAGGAACAACCTTCAAAAAAAGGAGGAAATTAAACACAAGGAGAATTTGAGGGGGGTACACACCTTTTGTGAACACGAAGGTCGCGATCTCAAGACGCCGAGTAAAGGGGACATGTCGAGAAAGGGCTTTCATTCCCTGAAAGGGAAAGCGCCACCAAAACCGGGGGAAGTCAGGATAGGGGCATCACCTATGCTGGAAGAGCGCTTGGGGGATCAACTGGTCATGGTATCGGAAGCGAGGGAAGAAAGCCGCAGGCGGGTGTGGAAAGGGGGGAAAAGGGGGTCGATTCATGGCGGAGGAGGGAACCATTTTCCCCATGCAAGAAGAAACACGCAGAGAGAAATTCGATTAGGTGTCCGCTTGACGGTTTGGGGGGGGTGGTTTTACCTGGATTTGGGAGGAGGGGGCTGTAGTTTCCGGAGAGTCAGTCTGCGTCAAAAGGAAACAGGGCCGAAAAACACTTCCTGTTAATGAAAAAAAGGACTGACGTGAAGGCGCCCGGAATGAGCATCTGCACTGAAATGAAGATTCACAATTGGGATTGAGTTGGAAAACATGGGGTCCAGCCGCTTACAGAATTTGCTTACCAACAAAGGAAGAAGATCGCCTTGAGAAGGGGGTTAAGCCGGAAAACCGTACAAGGGCAGGACGGTCGCGATCGGGGGGGGATAGGAAAATGGTTTCAAAAAAAACAATGGGGGCGCCCGGACGGGCACCCTTAAGAGGGGGAAGAGGACACTGGTCAAACGATGGGGGGCCCGGAAAAGGTTTTTAGGACGGAACCGGAAACCAGGTAACCCAAAAAGGGCACGGGGGGGGGTCGCAAAGGAAAATCTTAAAAACTCGGGGGGAGGGGGAAAAAAACAGGTTGTTAAGAGGCCGAATTCAGGCGGAACCAACTCGGAGAGCCTTGAGACACGGGGGCGGAAGGCAGAGCTCGGGGAAGGAACAGAGGGGGGCATTTATAACCAAGACCAAGGCGAAGGGGGCCCGCGGGGGGAGGGGGATTGCCGGAGTAGGAGCTTGGCAATTTCATAATCCCAACGCAACAAGGGCCTCTCCAACAGAAAGACCAAGTTCAAAAGGGGAGAGCCCTCCCGAGGGGCAAAACCCATGTTTAAAAGGTTTTAAAAAAACCTTCCTCCAGCGTGAAAACTGCGGAGACAGGAAGGTAACGACGAGGGAAGTAAGGAAATCGCGGGGAAAGAAATCTCCCTTAAGACTCCTTTGAACTCGATAAGAAAAAGGGGGACCGATTTGAAGGCATGCAGTCTTTCCGACGAACAATTGAGGGGCGGGAGGCCATGCCTGAAAAAGAGAGAAGCTAGGAAAATAAAGCGCTGGGAAGAACTTAAGAGAAAATCCGTGCACCTCTCGGCATGGCTGAAAGAACGGGGGGGCTCAAGAAAAATGGGAGTCTACGAAGACAAGGGAATCCTGGGCCGGAGGGAAAGGTTTGACGAAGGGGTTATCAACCCTCGCGGAAAATCCACGCTGTCCAAACTGTGCAAAAGGTCGGATCAAGAAAGTTTGGTGGGGACTAGAGGGTTCTGCACCAGCAGGGCCAGCCGCTCGGACCCAAGACCATTGACCGAGCAAGCCGATCGGAGGGGACTGAAAAAAAAAGGTTTTGGGAAGCCGTCTGCCCCAGATGCAGCTAATGAAAAGGACTGATTAAAAAGAACTCTAAAAGCGAGAAGGGAGGGGGGAGAGCGCCGGATGTTTCCGCGACCACAATATCGTCGGGCGTTGTGGTAAAAAATGTCGAAACATCCCTCCAAAGAAGGGGGGCCGAAACGAAGGAAGGAATGCAAAAAGCCAACGAGGAATCTTTGTCGTCGCCGGAAAGTTTGCTGCCAGAAAACAAAAACGCAGTTGGACAAAGACACAAAAATCGGAATCAAAAGGGGGGGGGGGGAAGTCGTAGGGGAAACAAGAAGGGGGACTGGAAACCCCTCTGTTTTAAACGGCAACCGGCTCATAATCCAGAAAAAGACCATACAAAAGGTTTGCAGGATAGTGGTGGAGAGAAATTCTACAAGTGATTGGAAACTGTTCTGAAAAAAAGGCTGGGGCGAGTGTCGACGGAAAAGGAGCAATTAAGCAAAGGGGGAGACCAGGAAAAAACGGATTCGTTTGCGCCGTAAGGTGTAATTCTTGGTAAAAAATGAACACAAGGAAAAAGGAAACAGAATAGCAGGGGAAAGAAGAGAGGGTGAAGGGAAAGCAAGCCAATACCTAAAAAAACGCTAGCGACCCCACTTGACGAGCGGCGCGCCCCGAAAGGAGATCAAAAAAAAGTTATTGGGCCTGTTCTATTTTCCAAAACCCCCTAGGAGATCAAGGAAGGTGCGGGCCTCTTGGTAAAACCCCCAATCACCCAACCGTGTTCTCCCCAAAGAAGACACGTCTTTATTGGGGGGAAGGGGGGGTTGAGGGGGGGGGAACAGAAGCGTTGGTCGGACCTTTACCCTCTGGTCCAAGCCGCACGGGGGGGGGAGGGAAAGGACACCGGACGGGGAAACACGAATTGTTCAAAACACGTCGATCTGAAGGGGAAGGGACGGCGTGTTCGAGGGGAAAGGCAGCACCTCGACCACCAGCATCTTGGCGAGCTTGTGCGGAATACAATGAAAAAGAGGGGGGGGGGGGGACTGGGGGAAGTTGGGAAAAAAGAAAGGGGCCGGGTGGAAAAAAAAAGCTCGAAGGGTGGCTGGGGGGGCTTTGCCGGGTGGGCGCCTACTCCAAAGGGGGAAGAACCAGGAAGGGTCCCAGGTGCAGAGAGTGTGAGCCCGATAAAAAAAAAGGTTGCGGGGTGTCGCGAATCTTTGAAAGTGAAAGGGGCCATCGAAGAGACAGGGGGGTTGATAAGCTCGACCAAAGTCTGGTGAAGGCCGCCCGGAGCAGGGGAAAAAGCCTGTAATTTAACCACCAGGGGGCAAAAGGGACATGGGACAGGAAAAGGGGACCGATGAAAGAAAAAAAAAAAGGCCCCACGGAGAAAGAAAAAAAAATCCGAGAACCTTGATCCCGAGGGAGGTTAGCCAAGCATCGCCGGTGGAAAGGGGCCAGGAGCGCGAAGAAAAGGGGTTCAAACAAGAACCTTTCTGGAGGAAACCCGGTCCAAAACCAAAGGCGCGACCTTAAAAGGAGGCGTGGTCGAGGGAAAAGTCAGGCACCAATTGGTCATGCATCCTCTGGGGCCGGCCATACAGGGGGGCCGAAAATTTGGGAAAGAAGACAAGAGGGTGCAGGGCGGAAGGAAAGGGGAACCCGCCGACGTTTTGTCAGAAATCCGCCCGGGCGAAAATTGCGGGCTAAACCGACATTGAGAGCGAGGCAAAAGGAAGAAGAAGGGAAAAAGAAATTGAAAGGTATCCCGGGGGGGAAAAAAGGTTCCTCAGGGGGGTCCCCGGAAGGAAATAAGATAACAGCCCGCCAAAATCCAGATCCAGGGTGTGTTGAAAACCGACCGGTCTGGCCCAAAAGAAAACCAAAAAAAAAAAGAAAACTCATGGGGAAGAAAAAGGAAGGGAGAGGATCGTGGGATGAAAAGCCCTGTATTCGGGTCGAGCGCCCCCGCCTCAAATCTTCTTTGTGTAGAAGTGGTGATCCAGGACTATCAGACAAAAAACGTAAAGGAGGGTCCCCTGAAAATCAAGGAAAAAAAGATGACCAGATGACGGCTTATTTGAAGGGAACCCGACTACCCGGTCCTAAATCCCACGGAAGGGGGGATTTGCTAGGGGTCCATGAAGGAGGGAAGGGGGTCAAAGTTGGTAAAAAAACAAACGTTCCTGTCCATACCAACTGCCTGAACTACGACACACTGGGGAACGCGGTTGGGGAAGATTATTCGAAGGAATATTCACCAAGAAAACACCCGGCATTCCATCCAGGGGTAATTTCCCGGTTGCGTTCAAAAAAAAAAAAAAAAAAAGAAAAAGGGGGGGGGGGAACCATAAAAGGGGGGTCTGGGAGAAAAAAAAGAAGGGACCATTTTTTTGACGGAGCCCGTCTGAAACAGACCATCCGTAAAACTTGAAGATTGGGAAACGGGGAAGACGCCCCTGGGAAAAAAACACCTGGGGAAGACAACTTCAAAAAGGGGAAAGGGAAGGATTATGCCAATTTGGGAAAAGCAAAAAAAGCCCGGGCTCGAACGAGAGTTTGCCACCATTCTACACCCGCCAAGAGGGGGGGGTTGCTAAAAGGGTCCCAAGGAAGAAACTTGTGGGACCGGTGTATTCCGTTTGCTCAAAACGTTACTGGCCACGAAAAAAAGTATATGGGCGTAATTACCAAAAAAGGGTAACTTAATACAACGGGGGCCGATTTCTTTTTTTTTACATCGGCGTGGAGTCACGGCCATTCAAAGAGAGAAAAGGGGGACTGGAAAAAAAAAACCATTGCACCTGGTCGACGGATCCTGTCCATTCTTGCCTGCTCCGCATTCAGCCCAAGAGAAGGTCGGATTGCACCAGCCAAAAATCTCACATCGGGCCAACGAATGACGTCAAAACCGGGGTCATAAACAACCCACGGCAGAAAAAAAAACGACTAATGTAAAAAAAAGGCGCACCTAAAAAAAAAAGAAGGGGCGTAGCCGTCAAAGAAAAAAAAAGGGCAATCCGGGGTTTTAGAGCCAGCACGCTCGACCACTACAATCAGAGAACAATTGCCGCAACGAAAGGGGAACCAGGGAAAAACCGAAAGAGAAATCTCCGAAAACCGTCCGGGCACCATGTCATCGGGACTTAAAGAAGAAGATCAAAAAAGGGAGGCATCTCTGGGAAGGGGAGGAAAAATCCTTAAAAAAAAAAAAAATGATTCCGGGAGCCCCAGATCCTCCCGGTCTTGTCGAAACGAAAGGTTCCGACAAAGAAGGGACCTAACTGGAAACGCGAGCACGCAATCCAGACTCAGGGGGGAAGGGGTGAGGAGAACAAAGGGGGGTTGCGGGGACTGGGGGAGAAGATCGAATGGGGGGGTAAGGACATCTAAAACAAAGAAAAGGGGTTTCATTGGGATCCGGTCGTCGCATCTTTTCGACGCAGAGTCCGAGTGGGGGTTCTGGCAAAAAAAGAGCTCTAGGGGGCATTTGCAGGTAGAAAAATAACCTAATCTCACGGCTATGCGAGTATTTAATTTAGTTTCTGGAATGGGGAAGAGAATTATAAAAAAGAGGCCAGAAAAAAAATCGCGGAAAAAAAAAATTCTTGAGAGAAGAGTAGGCATTCACAGGCAATCCGACACCGCGGTCTACAAAGGGGTTGCCGAGTGTCAAGAGGAAAAGACTGTGAAAAGAAGGAAGGAAATCCACAATCGATGGAAAGAGATACGCCGACCAAGGGGGTGAGTGGAGACCCGGGAGAGGACCTTGGAAAAGGTAACCCGAGACGGTGCCAAAAACCTATCGTTCCAGCGAAGAGAAAGGTGGAGAAGGTGGGGTTGGGGGAAGCTGAGTGAATGGTGAAAAGCTGGAGCAGGGTTTGACCTCAACGGTCGCTGGGGGGGGGCATTTTCCCCCGTCGCTAGGCCAGACAAACGGCGAGGGATCAGGGGGCCAGTAAGAGAAAAAAACAAAAAAAAACAACAAACCGATGAGTCGGTCACGATCAGGGAAGGAGGGGATCTTTCTGGAAAAAAAAAGAATGTTTCCTATCTCAGCCAAATGCCAGGATTCTGGAATAGATCCAAAAACCCGCGGGAAGGGAGAAAGAACGTTCCAAGGATGATGAGTTTCAATGAAAAGGTGCAATTTCAAAGGGCCGGGTTCCGCCCAGGTCGATTGGGGCACAGACCAGGGGGAAAAAAAAAACGAAAAAGGTCATCGTAGAAAAGGTTCTGTCAAGTCTTGGAACCCGCAATCATTTGTCTCAGGGGGGATGCACCCGGTAGAGGAAAAAAAAAAAAGGTCCGCTGAAAAAGATCGCGGCACTAGAAATCTTGAAAAATGGAAAATGGAAGGCAATGGCGACGTGAGGGAAGAACATCGGGAAAAAGAAATTCTGTGCAGACGAAAAGGGGCACGCTCGGGAAAAACAGTAAAGAGAGGAAGGGAGGAAAGTGTACGGTGGGAAGGTCTGGTAGGGGAGAAAAGGTTTCCGTCCGCCGAAATCGGTTCCATTTAGGCCCGCCGTTTCCAAGAGAGAAAGCAAAAAAGAAAGAACTCCAAGACGCCGGGAGCAACACTCGCGCAATCGAAAGAGCCGGGAGGACTCTCTCGCATCGAGCCGTTTGAAACGATGGATACGAAAAAACGCTTGAAGGGGGGGGGGGTGCAAAGAGGAGTCAGTTAGGCAAAGAAAAAGGAATCCCCAGGAGGGAATTGCGGTCAGGGTTCAAGAATCAAAGGGGAGCCCGAAAAAAAAAAAATCACGAAAAAACCACCCGCCGCCGCCAAAAACCTGCCAAGCCGGTGATTGAATTCAGGGTTTGACAAGCGGCGACGGGAAAGGATCGAAAACTATATGAAGGAACCTCATCAAGCGTTCCGAAATCCGCTTCCTTTAAGTGCGGGAAAGAACGAATTCGCAAGAAAAAAAAAAAAAAGGGTTGGGGGGGGGGAAAAAAGAGGGAGTGAGAAAAGGGCTACCAGCGTAAAAAGCCATGGTTCCCTCGAAGGGAATCAAACAGAAGAAACGAGTATAAAGGAAAAGAAGTTGAACACCGGAAAAGCAGCCATTCATGTGCCCCAAACCGGCCGCGCACAGGCATGGGGGGGGAAAAAAGGAACTTCAAGGGGATATCAAAGAAGAAACAAACCCACGGGGGGGGAGGTCGGGAGGAACGGGGTTTTGGGCGAGGTGTTCGGCGAAGAGGTTGAAAAAGGGGGAAAAAGGGGAAAAAAAAAAAAGCAGACAGGGGGGGAAAAATGAGAAAAGAAACCTGCAAAAAAAGAAAGGACCCGAACCCGACACACCCATCGATAGTTTGATTTCAAAAGGGGGAGGACGAGGGTTCAGGAAGGGAAGGGGGACCATTCAAGTCGCCGGGACGACCATGACGAAGGCTCCACTGGGGCCTTGAACTGAAAAAGTCACAGAAAAAACTCAGTAAAAAAAAAAAAAAAAAGAGAAAATCCAGGTAAAACCAAAACACAAGCGAGGGGAAAAGGAGAAGGAAACGATCGAGCCAGACGGCGGAAGGCTTGGAAGCATGTTTCAGACTTACACTAGCCGCCCTTTCCCCCTTAAGGAGACAAGGTCGGGCAAAGGCCGCAACCAGGGAGGCTTGGGGAAAAAGGGATCCTTTTTCCGATCCCCGGAAAGGCAAAATTGACGAAAAAAAAAGAGCGGTTGCAAAAGCATCGGAGGAGATCCGGGGTGATCTCTAAAAAAGGAAAGGGGTTTTTTTTCCCCTGTCAGCAGTGAGGGGACAGAAGGAGAATCTAAAAAAGCATAAAGCAATGGCAGGCGGATCGCAGGGTTGGCGTCCCATTTTGACAAGTCCCAACAAAGCCAATGGGGGGGCGCTAGCGACAATTCGGGAAGAAAGGAAAAAAAATCAGGGGAAGAGTCGCTCCCAAGCCATCAAGTCTGCTCTAGCCAAAAAAAATCGGTTGGGGCAAGACGAGAAGGGGGTCACCTCTAAAGGGTCTGGAATGAAAAATATAATTACGAGAAAAACAAAAAATTCAGTTGAGGAGACGCCTTGAGTCAAGAGGCCGGAGGAAAGGTCCCGAAAGGAAAAAAACTTTGGGGAATTCAGAAAACGGGGGATTTGGGGTCACAAGTGTGACCGGAAAGGCGCGATCGCCCGGTGGGGCGAAGGCTGGGGGAAAGTCAAGTTTCGTAAAAAAAGGGGACATTTCACCCCGGAAAAAACGGCTGCCAAAACCATGCCAAACGCGAAATACCCAGGTCAAAAGCAGGATGACGCCCAGAAAAAAAAAAGTCCCAAGGGACTTTGGAAGGGGGACATGGTATGGAAATCGCCGCCAGAAACAAGACAGTGTGGAAAAGGGGCAAGGTCGGGGAGGAAGTTAAGGGTCCAAGGGGAAAAAATCCTTCGCACGAGAAGAGCAATTTGAGATCGATGTAGTCATGTTTCAAACCGGGGGCGGATGGTTGGGTGAGAGGAAGTTTGAGAGTTAGTGTTGAGAAAAGAAGGAAGTCAGTCCTGCCTCAGCATCTGCAGGCGGAAAGAGGGCCCACGGAAAAAGGAAACCCTGCAGTCCACAAAAAAAGGAAAAAATCTTGGGCAGGAAAGGGGGGGGATTTGAGATCAAAGCGAATGGAGTTTTAGCTGAGGAATTGAAAAGGAAAGGAAGCTAGGGAGAAAAAGGGCAAGCAGACACGGAAAAGAGGACTCCGTTTGGGATAAAGCCGGTTTAAAAAAAAGAAATCTGCTCAAAAGTAATAGGAAGAGGTTCGAGTTGGGGGAAGCTGTGGGAGCCTCACCTGACACCATGACAACAACGCCCCCCGTTTGAATGCAACTTAAGAAGAGTTCACGGGTCCCGGAATTGGGGGGGGGATGTTTGGAGGAGAAAAAGGGACGGACCCTGTAAACCATGCAGAGCTGGTCGCCCGTCTTTCCACTTCTATTGCCAAGGGGGGGGGGGGGGGGGGACGTCGGAGAAAAAAAAAAAAAAAAAAACCGTCAGGCACGAAAAAGAGCAGACTTATCGGGGGGGGGGTATATCTATCACCGGCCTCGCCGGGTGAAGCCACATAAGAGGGCAGCGGTCGCGGGAAAAAAGAAGACAACACTCAAGGAAAAGGGAAAAAAAAAAAACATCGGATCGAAAAAAAAAGGAAAAAAAGCCTTCTATCGCGATAAAACTGAAAGAAGCAGAAAGCCGGGAAAAAAACAAGGGAAACGGGGGGCCAAAAAAAAAAACATCGAATTGGAACTGGGCGAAAAAAAAGAACTCCCTTAAATGTCGAAAGAAACTGAAGAGGACCTCAAGAACGCCAACGCGAAACCGCCGAAAAGGGGAGCCCTCCAACTGTAAGCGCCAAAGAAGTTCGGATAAAAAAAAGGTCGAAACGACAAATAAGGGGGGGGGACGGCGGACACAGGGAAAAACAACCAGATTCCATCGCCGCCCAGAAAGAAACAGTCCATTAACGCTTGGGTTCTCTAAAAATAGAAAACAACCAGAAAGAAAAAGGGAATTGTAACTTGCAAGTGATGCCAAGAAGGGAAACCGATCCTCAAATGAAAGACGGCCAGCCGCGAGGAAAGGTTCGCGAATTTTATGGTCAAAGACGGAGGAACAGCACAAGGCACAGGGTCCAGAAAAAAGAAGGAAAAAAAAAAATTCTCTATGCACTTGGTAGGGTTTCGCACATGCGGTAACAAATGTCCAGCAGCCTCGACAGACACACGAAGGTTAAAGAAAAAAAAAGAAAACGCCTAGGGCGGTGTGGGCCACCAAGGAAACAATCCAGCTGGTTTTTGCCGACACCGGCAAATAACCTCCTAAAAGGGCGGGAAGGGCTGGGGACCAAGAAAGGGAAAGTTAAAAAAGACAAGAAGAATCGCTACGCGGAGGAAAAAAAAAGGGGGACCGGCTGAATGTTGGGAACCGCGCCACGTAAAAATTGTTGCGGGGTGAAAAAAGTAAGGGGGCGAAGAAAGAGGAAGTGTCCTCGAGGCTCCTCGTAAAAGGGAGTCGTACCGCAAGGGGGAACCTTTAGTGAGAACAGCACGGCAATCCTTTAAAAACTCAGCGCGCCAAGATCATAAACAATTGGGGGGGGGAAAAGAGTAATCAGTATTTTTAAAGGAAGGAGTCTTCCGACCGCGGTTACTCCCTTCAAAAACAAAAAAAAAAAGAAACGGACACAAAAAAACAGAGACTCAGTTGGAAAAGTAAAATAGAGAGGGGGGCGTGCTTGAATTCTACGGGATTGCGTGTCCACTCGGGCAAAAGTTCTTGTGGGCAATCAAAAAAGGGGGGGGGACTCATTACTCTGGAGGGGGATGTAGTCGCCCCGAAGGAAGGAGGTTGGGTGTAAAAATGAAAACGGCAACAATTAAATTTATCCGCATAGCGAGAGAATAGGGGTTGATTGGAATAGCGAAAAAATTTTAAAAAAAGGGGAGATGAAAAAACGACCAAGAAAGAACCCCAAGGAGAATTCCACGAAAAAGGGAAAATCCCCCACCGATGGAAAGGGGGGGTGCCGAATGTCCTGAAAAAAAGAAGCTGATCGCTACGGTTTGGCCAGGGTAAAACGCCCACCAGAGGAGCAGAAACTTTCCGGGCGTCCTCGAGCAGGCTGCGGCCGTGTGAAAAGAAGCGGTTTGATACCCACCCGGGGAAAAAATGGAGGCGGGGGCCAAAAAAAAGAGCTGGGGAGAATCCTGTGTAGTAAGAAACGATTTGTCGAAACCGGACAGGAGAGAGAAGCCAGGAATTGAAAGGGTCCAAGAGAGGTCGAGAAAAAAGGGGCAGAGAAGGTCAGTATTCTGGGGAGAGAAACGCCATGGTCAAAGCGGGGCGGGGGGTTTGGAATTGGGGACCGTGGGGCGGTGGGTGAGAGAAAGTCAAGGTGGGGGGCGGTGTGGGGGGGGGGGAAAAAGGGCTACGCAGCGCAGTATTGTGTCGGTCCTGAACAGGAGACGGATGGGGTGAGACATGGCGGTGGGTGGGGAAAAGTCGTCCCTGACGGAGAAGTTGTCAGATCAGGATATGGTACAAGCAGTTTTCTTCGAAAATCTTCGCACGGAAGCCGACGAATGGAACCTGGGAGGGATGAATGAGGGCTTTCCAGGAAAGAGGAACCGATGAAGGAAAAAAAGAACCAAGCACGCTTACGGCCCGCGGGGTCAAAAATATACGTGACCGAAAGTTATCCGGGTAAAAAAAAAAGTGGGTCAACAGAGACGTCCGGTGGAGGCCGGACAAAGGCCCTGCTCGCCCCAAAAAGGAAATATTTCACCTGCACTTGGAAAGAAGACCGGTAAAAAAAAGAGAGTGACGAAAGTTGGAAATGGGACCCTTCTAGCCGGGGGGGGGAGAAACTGCCCACCAGAGACTCAAAATAAACACCAAGAGGGTGAGCCTCAGGGGGTCCGGTGAAAACGATAAGGGGAGAGAAGAAAGTCCATGCCCCCAAGGGGAGGGGGACGGGGGGCTGTATTTCCTCCGTTCAAAAAAAGGGGGGGCATTTCGTCAAGACCACAATGAAAACATCGGGGAAGGAGAAAAGGAAAAAAAAAAAATTACCAGAGTGTTATGACACGGGAGGGAATATTTCACCGACAAAAAGGGGGGGGGGAGGCGAATAAGATAACAGCCCCCAAATCAATCCAGAAAAGAGGACGTAAGACCAGGCCCTACCAGGAAAAAAAAAAAAAAATCCGCCAAAGAACACGGAAAGGGTAGAAAAGAGAAAAAAAAACGCGATTCGTGGGCATAGGTTGGCTGAGGGGTGACGGGAGCAAAAGATCAGGGGAAAGAGTGTCCTGAGGGAGAACTATCTCGAGATTAGGTAGGAAAAGAGAGATAATTCCTTAGAAGGAAAAGAAAAAACAGAACAAGGATATTCAGAGGGATCCTGGTTATGGGAAAAAAAAAGAACGGGAAAAACGAGGGAAGCACCGTATAAAAAGAAAAGGGACCATGTGACCCCCCCTGCGCAAGTGCGGCATGTTCCTGAAAAAGAAATGGTTATCCGCTGAACAAAGGGGGAAGGGGAACTCGGGAGCCTTATTAGCCCTACAAGTTTCTTAGGGAGCGGGAGTTCACCAGGGATTCCCTAAGGTCAATAAGGAAAAAGTTTGAGCGATAAAAAATAGGCAAAACATTTGGGAGGGAAACCTCCATTCCAAATGGTTTTTTTGGAGGGGGGGCCCGGCGGAAAATAGAAAATTCTCCACGGGGCAATGAAGGAAATCAAAAAACTCTTCAGATGGTCCCACTGAAAAAAAGGTCCAACCCCCGGGGAAAAGGAAGTACAGCTTGGAGGGGCGAGCGGAATTCGGGCAAAGCCAGGAAAAACAAAATCAGCGCTCGAAGGCAAACGCTAAGTTTTTGAAAGAAAAAAAGAAAAAGGGCACGCGCCTCGAGGTTTCCAAGGGAAAAACGGTTGTCCGGGTGGGAAAAGAGACGGGTGGGCCGCCGGAAAAGGGGGCACGCCCAGGTACCGATGGGAGTAAAAACTCCTTTCGGAAAAAACGTGTTTTGGGACAGAGGGCTTTAAGCAAACAAAAAACGGGAAGTGGTCTCGTCATTCAGGAGAGGGCCTGGAATCAGAAGAAAAGGAACAAAAAAATCCCGGGGGATTACTCCCCGGCTCCTGAGAAAAGGAGTCGAGAAAACGCTTTGGGAAATCAACCAGGGAACTGAAAGTCGGGGAGCCGAGAAACAACCAAAAAGAAAACGATCTGTCACCCAACCAAAAAAAAGGGTCATAACCGTTCAAAAGCAAAGGGGCGTAGCCCGTCCAAAGGAAGCAAAGGGAACCCCCATCACGGAAAAGAAAGGAAAATCACTCCTTACAACAGCAAGTCGGAAGGGTCGAAGCCCTAAAAGGGGACCAGTCGCGGAACAATAAGGTAGGGAAGGATATAGAGGGAACGTTTTATGGGGGATTCCTCGAAAAGTCTAAGGAGAGGTACCTTCAATTTCTGAGGAAGAGTCTTAAGAAAAGGGGAGAAATGAGAAAGTTTCGAAAAAGATAACTGAGGATTTTCCACGACAGTGGTAAACTGTAAAAAACAATCGGTTCAGGGGGGACTCAGCAGAAGCCTCAAAGCCCAGGACATGGCCAGAAGTGGAAGCCCCATGGGGGAATGTTAGAACATTGGGTTGGAGGGGTGAAACTCTTTAAAAAAAAGGGAGTTTCTCTATAAGGGTAAAACAAGGGTACATCGAACATAGGGTATTAATTTCTGGGCAGCAGAAGCCTTTCCGGGCGGTAAAGGTGGGTTCCGCTAGCGGGAAGGAAATTGAAAAGGAAGCAGGATTTATCCGAAAAAACAAAATTCTCACGTCTAAGAAAGGGAAGGAAAAACGAAGGTCAATTGGGGGGGAAAACTCTAAAGTCCACAGAGAAAAAACGCCGCTACAAAAAAGAATTGACTTCGGGGAAAAAGAAAAAGCCGGCCAAGGCTACAAAAGGACTGACCAACGGGTCAGAAAAGCATACGATGACGCCCTGAAAATTTCCCTGAGCCATGACTCACCCCTTTGCAGTGTGAGCCACTTTTTGGGGAAATCGTAAGGCTGGGCAAAGACCTATCGGTAAAAGTTCAATAAGACCTATTCGGGGGGGGGATCGATGGGGGGGGGGCGCTAGTGAACCTGTGAAGGGGAAAAATGGAAAAAGTCCAAACCTTCCGACAGGTGACAAAAAAAAAGAGTCCCCCAGGCTGGGGATCATTGGAAGGTTTTACGGGGGGAGCTTAGCAAAGAAGTTCCCAATCTGATCAGGTGAGCCAGTGGACGGCAAAGAAAACAAGAAAGAGAGATATCCTGGAACAACGATCCAGGGATACTGAAAACCGAGTCGGGACAGGGGATTGGGCTGGGACGAGCTCAACAAAAAGCTTGAAATTGCCCGATTGGACGATCTTCAAACGGGGGCACAAGACAAAAGGACAAAGGTTGACGAAAAAGGCCCTGGAGGAATCGGCTGTCAGGGAAAGACGAAGGGGGGGAAAGGGTCCTTGGTCTGGTTAGAAACCGTAATCATGGCAAGGGGAGGGTTGAAACCAGTGGGACAAAAATCAGTAACCCCTTTGGATTTCCCCGGGGGAAGAAAGAAATTGAAAAAAATGGGGAGAACAGAGGGTTTGATGCCCAGACAGTTGACTCAGAACAGGAACAAAAAAAAAAAAGGGGAAGGGGGACCTGCAGAAGACAACAGCGGTGCCTAAGGGGGGGGGGGAAAAAAAAGGAAGGGCCTCAATTAAGCAAAAACTGAGGGGTGTCGGTTGTCGCAAATCAAAAGGACTAGGGGGGAGAAGTACGGAAAGCGCTCCCAGAGGGTATGTGAAAGGTACTGAGAAGAGAAAAGAACGTGGGGTCGGCGGGAGGACACGACAAACATGGTCGGAAAACCGCCCTGGGGCGCCGCCTGGTAAACGAAACGTCCGAGGGACGCCAAAAATCTTGAACGAAGAGAGGGAAAAGGGGAGACGCGGAGAAAGCGGGAGACCAGTCGGCAGAGAAGCTCAGGAAGGAAGGAATCAACACGGAGAAAAACCAGGGAGAAACTCGTGAGTTACGTTTTGAAAGAATGGAAAACGTTTGTTTGAAAAAAAAAAGAGGGAGACGATGTCATTGGGAAGTCAGGAGGTGAGGATTGGGGAAAGGGAGCCGATTTTTCGTAAAATGGCCTGTAAATTCAGGATCGGTACTAAATAAAAAGAACACCGCGAAGAAAAAAAGAAGTTCTGAAAGCCCCTCGTAGGAGGGGGGGGGGGAGGGGGGGCGCCGGATCTATCGCGTTCGACCCTAGAGGAGAAAAAGAAGCGTAGTGGGGGAAAAAAAAAGTTGACCGACGGAAAGGAGGGGACGTACGACAAAAAAAAAAAAATGTTTTTTTGTAGACAAGAAGTGGAAGAAGTCGTAAAAGAAAAAACGAAAAGCCATGGAGAAGTTCACAAACATTGGGACGGAAACAACAATAGGAAGATACCCGTTGAGGATAAAAATATCATGGGACCCTTCAAAACCTCTAAAAAAAGAAAAACTGGTGCACCCGTTCCCAAAATCCCTATATCCCAATATTCTAGCCGGTTTGAGGGGATCTGGGCGGGACGGTCACGAAAGAATTAGTAAAAAAACGGAGGTTTTTAAACATTAAGGAGGTCATGGGGGGAACGGAAAGAGCATGCTGATTGGGGGGAGGAAAATCGAAATGGGGGAGAACATGCCCAGGAACCAAAAGAAAAAGCAGGAAGCATCCTCTGAACATTTTTAGGGAGAGTACAACATCTATTCCAGCTGAAAAAATGGGGACAGTAGATTGGCACGTTTACCGGGTAACGTTGGCGCCCCCAGAAGTCGCCTGTCATAGAGAGTGCACTTGCGACCTGAAGGAATAAAATGAATGGAAGGGAACGAAAGAAGAACAGGTACAAAAAGGACCCTGAAAGGGAAAAAAAACAATCTAATGAGAAAATTTGACTGATCTAAGGGGAGGAAAATGAGGGGAAAAAAAGGGGGGAACAGAAAAAAAAAAAGCCACAGTCAAATGTCTACACAGTGAGAAAAATGGGAAAAAAAAACACTCGCCGGGGTTCCTGACGGCTATTACTAAAAACATAAAAAAAGAACAGTTTTAAACGGGGGAGGGAAAGAAAGCACAGCGAGTAAACATCCAGAAGAAAACCGGGTAATCTATGGGGGGGGGGGAAGGCCGTCCAGGGGGGGTTTTCCTTGGGAAGGGAAAAAAAAGCAGTCGTATAAACAACTACCAAAACTGCAGGGAGGGGGGAACAGGAGAACCAGCCCACTGTAAATTTACCAAAAGAAGGCAATTTTGACGAGAAAGTCTCCTGAAGAAAGATGAGGAAAGGAATTCAGGGAAAGAAGAAAGGAAGGAAGAGAAATTTCGGGGGACTCGTCTATTATACCTCTCGAAACAAAAAAAACAGGAGTCGAGTAAGGAGGAGACGGAAAAAAATCATAGGTACCCTGCATGGGAAGGAGCGATCGCAAAGGAGAAAGTCATCGTCCGTCATGAAAAGTTGGGAAGAGAAACACACAGGAACCAGGGGGGGGAAAACACTTTGGGGGAAAATCCATGGGGGACTCTGTCCTTCCAAAGAACCAAGATTCTGGTAAGAACAAGGTTTGGGTCGGGATGCTTTAAGGGTCAAGGGCAGGCCACAAAATGCAATGTCGAGGGAGAAAAGGATGCGCTCCCTGGGAAGCCGCGCACAACAAGTTGAAGAAAAAAATGGGGTCAAGGAAACGCAGGGAAAAAAAAAAAAGAAAAGACGGAGCAAAAGGGGGAAAGAATGTGAAAGAAGGCGGCGCGGGGGGGAATTTCCAAATGCAGGTTTCCTCAGGAAAAAACAATTTGGAAAAAAAACTCGATTGAAGGACATGGTTTCCAGTCCGCCCAATGGGGGGGTTTGGGGGAAGGAGGGGTCTAGGGGGAGGTATATGAAGAAAAAAAGTCGTACAAGGTGCAAAAAATGCCAGTATGAAGGGGAGGAAGAACGTCCTGGTGGTCCACGAAAAACTGCAAAGAGAAGGGGCTACAGGGGGACAAAAAAATAGATGGGGGAAAAAAAAAAAAGCTCGATGGGGGTTCGGGGGCAGGGGGGAAAAAAGAATCAATCAATCCTCTAATTTGTCGGAAGACCTTAACTTAAGGGGAACCAATAAGGTTAAACAAAAAGCGGTTCCGGCCATAAAGGGAGGAGCAAAAGGGGACGATAAAAAACTGCACACGAAAGAGTATCAGGGGATCTCCGCAGGAATCGAAATCAAAAACAGGTACAATGGGTCGAAAACGTTTGCAACGGGAAATGCTGCCACACGGGAAAAAACAAAGAAGGAAAAAAGCAAGAAAGGGTTGTGGGAATTAGACAGCAAGGAGCCGGTTAACGAAAAGAGGGTCGCTGGTTCGCCGAAAGAAATCGCCTGGACAAAACAGGGGGGGTTGGGGACGGGCAGAAAGTCGTCGGCCCAAAAAAAAAAAATACTCCGGGGATGCGAACGACTTTAATAGGTGGGAGGGAAGATCTGATCCAGGGGAAATACGGGAAGAGGACTACGGGAGGGCCGGAAAAAAAGGATTGACATCCGGGAACTGAAAGCCGTCGTCGTTGGAAAAAGGAGACCATTCTGCCCTAACATCTAAGAACGCACCCAATTCACAAAGCCAGGAAAAGGACAAATGAGAAAAGGAAGGGGCAAAAAGGGGGGCAAAGGTTTAAAGGGCCGCCAGCCTGAAAACGTATTTTAAAGAAGAAGGCCGAAAAACAGAACTGCTATGGGGACGTCTGGGAAGGGAACCCGCTTATCTGGAGAAAAGGGAGGGGAACCTCTCCTTCCAAGGAGAGGTGAACAGGATTCAGAACCGGGGGGGCAAAAAAAAAAAGGAGCTAAAGGGGGGATTGTGCGGCGGGGGAAGCCGATCCATCGGGCTAGGGATCGTCTTCAGGAGAAAAGGAAGGGTACGGACCGGGAATGAAGAAAAGGACAGAATTTCCTATGGAACTAGGCAAGGTAAAAAAGGAAATGCCCTCAAATTCAGAAGGAAACTAGAAAAAAGGAGAACTCTCAAGAAAAACAATCTCTATCAGGGTTCCTCTAAGGTCGGAACATCAAAACTCGAAAAGCAGAAAGGGGGGAAAGGTTAAGGTTAGACCCGTAAAAAAGCTGTGTAGGTTCGAGGTAGGACCACAAACAATAAAAGTAGTTACCCCATAAGGGGGCAAAAGAAATCCCTGCCAGAAGGCCGAAGAGGACAAAGTAACACAGTGCCGGGGGTCGCGATAGCAGCACTCCGACGGGAGGAAATAATAACCGTCTTAAAAAAGAAAATGGAAAACTCCTTCTTTAATGTGCCAATCTTCGACCGATTAATAAAGAAGGGGGCCAGGGGGGGAAAAAGGAGCAAAAACAGGAGTTTTGTGGGACATCCAGAAGGGGAAAGAGGGAACCGTGTCTCTCAGAAAGGACCACGGGAATGCTCCATCACTGAAGGGTGGCACTACGCAAATGAGACCAGGGAAGAAAAAAAGGGGGTCAAAAAATAACCAAAAAATCAGAGCAGAGAAAAAGCTTATTCAAAAGGAGTGACGATGTAGGAAAAGGTAAAAACCTGGGGGCCGAGGAGGAAGCTCCCAGAAAAAAGAAGCCAGAAAAAAAGGTCCATCGATATGGGAGGAAAAAAAAAAGCATTCTACAAGGGGAAAAGACCGCTGTCTCCACTCTTCAAAAAAGGGGGGGGGGTGAGGCGAGTTTAGCTCAAACGAAGGAGAAGGAGTAAATCTTGCGGGGAGGTGTTGAGGGAGAAAGAATTCGCAGTGGTAAAAAAAGGAAGACAGCAAGTTTCACTAAATTAGAGAGAAGTGAGAAAAAAAAAAAGATGAGGGATGGGCGGAAGAGAAAGGAAAATGAGAGGAGAAAAGGACGCTCTGCGCCAAAGAGAAATCCCTCCCCACCAGGGGCCTTTTCGGAGGGAACCTGACCCCCGAAGCGGGGAGACGACGCTTGTCAACCCGAGGGAAAGCCAACCTCAATAGTTTTCTTAACAAAGGCCCTTGGACAAACGTCCCTGGATGCCAGAGACCGAGGGCAGCTGGAGCGGGATAAAGGGGGGGGAGAAAGACACCTTGAAAACTGTGGGGAAAACCTGAGGAGCTGCGAAAAGGGGCAATCCAGTTCCAAAACCGATTTTCGAAAAAAAGGGCGAAATCGAACAATGCAAAAAAAAGTCAGAAAAAAAGGGATGTTAACATCAACCGAACGCCTGGAAAGAAGGGGGGCCCCCTAATATTGCGAGGGGAGAAGGGGGCAATGGGGTTCGGGAGAGGGGTTTCGGTGGGGACGTAATGGCCTGGGAGGGGGAAAAAAAGCCCCGGTTGGGGTTGGGGTTGACGGGCTACCGCCGCGGGGAACGAGTTGTCCTTTCATGAAAAAAAAAAGGAAAAACTTCTGAAGAGGTTGGAGGGGGAAAAGACTCTCTGGGGAGGTCATCGGGGGCCGATAAGGATTTTGCGTTTGGGGGAAAAGTAAAAAAAAAGAGGTTTTGTCTCAACGAAAGGAAAAGGTAAGGAGGAAGGCGCCGCGAATGGATCTTCGAAAGGTTGAATTCGGCCGCCGGTGGGCCAGGCCCTCTTATCAGAAAAAAGGCAACCGGAGAGAAACAAGCCAACTTTAGGCTCGGGAAGAAGAATGACCGAAAAGGGTACGAAAAAAACGAGGACGGTGAAAAAGGTTCAAGAGAACGTCGGCGCGACCGAGAAATTTCGACGGAAGACTTGGGAACCAAGGGCATAGCAAAAAAAGGCGTCGAATCGCAGGGGATTCGGGAGGGAAGGAACGGCGGGGGGGGGGAAAAAAAAGGGGGGGGGGAGACAGAAAATGACCAAAAACAAAGAAAGGGGTCCAGAAGAACTGGGGGGTTCCCCAGGGAATCAGGGGGGCTCGAAATCAGTGCAAGGCGACGTTGGTCTGGTTCCGAGAGGGAAAAAAAAAGGGGGGGGCAGTCCGGAAGGGACGGGGGAAAAAAAGAACCTGAAGGCTCAAAAAAGTATGGAAAAAACCGAAGCGGAATATTCAAGCAAAGGGAGGGGCGGAATAAGATAAAAGGGAAGAGGGGTCAATCAAAGAAGCGGCGGGGGAAGTAAGGGGAAAAGGTCCCGAAAAAACTCCAAAAAGGAGGTTATACCGACTCCTTTTCACAAACCGAAGTGGATCATAGGAGGGGGAAGGTATCGGGTCGAGAAGAAGACAGGGACAACAGAGAAAGGGTGGGAAAAAAAAAAAAAAAGGAAGAAAGGGCAGAGGGAAAACCAAAAAAAAAGGACGGGGGAAAGAGAAGAGAAAATGATCAATAGAAAAAGCAAAAACCCCCCGACAAAGATGAAAAAAAGAGGGGGGAAAAGGACCCGATGGGGAAGACACAAAAAAACCTAATGATGCAGTTACAGGATCAGGGGAAGACCCTGCCGGGGGGGAAAAAGAAACTGCGCCCTTTTGGCCGGCAAGGAAGGCGGAGACAGAAACGAGCAAAATAACCGAGGGAGGGGAAGTTATCGGGGGAACCTTTTCGAAGAAGGAAACAAAAAGGCGGTCACAAAAGCTCATCCAGGGAGAAAAAGTAGGGGAGGTGGGACGGAAGTGAAAAAGCGAATGGGGGGGGGAAAAAAGACTTGTAAAAGAAAAAGTTTTTGCAGAAAGGGAATATCCAGACGTCAAGGGGGGGAATGATTTCGGGGACCACAAAAAAGGCTCAAAAAAAAAAAGGGGAGGAACCAACCCAACAATAACATCGGAGAAGAGCTGAGGAAGGCCCAATTGGTGAGAGACGAACCCAAAGGCTACAGAGGGTTGCCAAAAGAACAGGTCCCTCGCAGTGGTCCCGAAAAAAAGGGGTGGGAAGAGTTGAAAAATCCTAAGGAGGTTGGAAAGAGGGAAAGTTGCGGAGGAGAACGGTCGGGCCTAACAGGGAAAAGGAAGAATAAAGCCTCCTTGTGGGGAAAGGCAGTTCCGGTTGATTTTTTTGGGGGAAAGCCGGGGCAAAGGGTGGACCTTGGGAACTGAAAATTAAAAAGAGAGCAAAGAAAAAGACAAGGAACCCTTAAAAAAATCCATTCTAAAAGGCTCGCTCCTCAAAGAATGGGTCGAAGAAAAAACTCTGGGGGGGGGGGGGGAAACGAACGGAAAAAAAAAAAAATCGGACCCAAAAAGAAAGTCTTCACAGGGGAAAAGAAGCCGCTAAACCAAAAACAAATCAGACAGATTCAGGAACAAACCCCCAGCCAAAAAATGTCAGAAAGGGAAAAAGAAATCAAAAAAAAAAGAAAAAAAGGAAAAGGGGGAAAAAATAAGGCAGAACAAACAGCCTGTAAAAAGAACTTTCGAAAGAAAGAAAACCACGCAGAACAGGGGAAAAAAAAAAGGCCCAAAGCCTTGGAAAAAAGCAACGCGCGCCAAGAATATCACCTATGCGGGGGGGGAGAAAAAAATAAGAAAAAGGGGCAGGCCGTCCCGGAACATGGCCTTGCGAGGGAAAGCGGTTCCCAGGGACGAAAAAATGATTGGGAAACGAAGAAACTGTGGAGAAATCCTACAACCCTTAAAACAAAACTCAGGTAAATGGAAAAAGAAAACCAACCCGCCAAGGGGTAGCCGCAGCGGAGGCCCAAAGACCCAGACGTAATACCTGTTTTGAGTGAGAAAGGGGGGGAGGTGGGGGGGGGGGGGGGGGGGGGGGGTTAAAGGGAAAGAGTCAAAAAAAGCAATTTCAGTCATGGGGAAGAGAACACCTGGTCCAAGAAAAGGAACATGGAAGAGGGAACTTCGGAAAAGGGTGCGTGGCCATCCTTAAGGGGAAAAAAAACCAAAATGGGGGATAAAAAAAAGCATTCTTGATCCTCATGGTGGGCACGGCTAGGAGGAGAATTAATTTATTTAACGGGGAGGGGGGGAAAGGTGGCAGTCCAAAGCGAAAAGACAAACGTATTCGCAGAAGAGGATAACAGAACATTTAGGGGGAGACTAAGGGGGGAAAGACAAATGGGAACGCTAAAAACAGGAAGCACCCCTTAAAACTTGGGGGGGAATGGGGAGAAAAGACAGAGATCGCAAGGGACACAGAAAAAACGAACGTTTTATGTTCCCCAGGGTCAAATCAAAGAAATGGTAAAGGGCGCCAAGGGATTTGAGGAAAAAACACTAAAGGGGTGCCTGACCCTGAAAGTTCCACAAGGGAAACTGATACTGGGGGCAAAGACTTATGGGAAAACTTGGGGCACACCGTTCTGGAAAAGACCCGGTTAAACGGCTGGACAGAAGGGAAGGGGGCTTGAAACCCCTGGGGAGACAAACGGGCAAGTAATCTCGATGATGTAAGCCACACAAACCACGAGGAGGTGGGGAAGGGGAAAATCGAAAAGAAAAAAGTCGCGGAAAATGATCGGCTTTGACAGCCGTTAGGGGTCCCTAATCTCAGAAAGGAACCATCCGGGTTCGCAACAGGAAAAAAACCGAGGGGAGGTTTGACCGGTGGGGGGGGGGGGACTGGCGGAAAAAGATTTCGAATCACAGGCGTGAGAGGCCAATGGTAAGAAGCTGGGGGGGGGAAAGAAGGAAAGGGTCAGGGGGGGGGGTCAGCCCAAATAAACCAGGGGGGGCAAAAATACGTCTAGTCCACGATTTCCTGCCCTGGAACAAAGGGGGGGTGACCGCGGGGAAACAGGAGAGCTGGGGGAAGGGAAATAACCGAAAACAGGATCGAAAACCTTGAAGGGGGGGGAGAAGTATCTTAGAACAAGGGGAATAAAATTCAAAAACAGTCTTTGAGAAAAAAAAGGACCTGCGGGGGGAAGAACTGGCGGGGAAAATTCATTCGGCCCCCCAGAGGGGAATGAAAAAACGGGGGAAAAGTTATCGGAAAAGCTTCCGCCAAAAGGGGTGAGGTAGAAAAAAACTAAAAGGGGGACGCCGGGGGGAGGTCAAATGAAAGGCCTCGTGAACAAAAAGCGCAGGGCGGATGGGGCAAGAGGGGGGAGGATCAAAAAGAAAGGCTGCAAAATGCCAGACATCGACAGGAAACGAAGGTAAGGGGAAGAAAAAGAAGCTGGGAGGGGGAACCTGTTAAAAACCTTTGGGAAAAATTTTTTGGGGGGAAAAAGTCAGGGCTAGAGGGGGGCTCGGGAAAATCAGTTGGGATTTTAGGAAAACATGGCTGTGGGGAAGGAAGAAAAAAAGCGCCAGGACTCTGCAGAAAGAAAACACCAAAAATTAAAAATGGAGGGGAGAAACCGAAAAAAGGGGGGCCCGATCAGATTTAGGGGTGTACAAAAAGGGAAAAAAAGACTATACCGTCGCATTTATGGTTGCAAGGAAAAAACAGAGGAATAAGCCCACAAAACCCCCCCAAAACCCCCCCCACTGTTTGGCCAAGAGTTGGAACTCGCATCGAAACGGGCCAACCGCGAAAGTGGTAAGGCCGCGAAGCCGTTTCACCCTAACCCGTTTGTTAAAAAAAGACAACAATAAACATCGTACGAAAGGGACCGGTGGAACGGGAATTTCAGGGGGGCCATGGAGCCCCCAGTTGTCCTGGGAAAACCGGATCGGCACCACACAGACGGGAGGGGGGAAAAAGCGCAAAAGGGAGGGGCCGATCCTGCGGGGGTGGGGGGCGAATTTGGAGGTGGCCGAAAAAGGAGTTTTTCCGTTGGGGTCTTGGGGAGAACCGGGGGGTCCGAATGGAAAAGGAGGTACTCCCAATTAGAGAAGAAAAAACAAGGAAGGTTCTAAAAAAGAGAAAGCCATCGAGAAATTTTGATTCTCAACATCGTAGAAATAGGGATAAGGTTTGAGCAAAAAGACAAAAAGGTAAGATGCAGAAAAAAACTCCACAAAGAAGGAAAGGCCTTACTCATGACTGATCGGAGAACTAAGAAACTAATGAAAAGAAAGAATCGGTAACACCCCAACCAACACTGGAAAGAAAAAGATCAAAAGACCGAATCTCCATGGGGAAATGGGCGACGCAGCAATGGAAACCGGGACAAGAGTTCAAAAAAACCGATGCGGCTTTCCCACTGCAAAGAGTAACAGAAAGACCAGATAAAGATTCGAAGAGATGCCGGGGGCCTTCACAGCAAGGCGCAAGCATCCCGGTATCGAGGCAATGTTGGGGAAAAGGGGGGTCCTGGCAAAGGTTTCCCGGTCATTAAGCTCGGATATCTAAAGGGGCCTACCAAATCGAAAAAAAGGAAGGAGGGGTACAAAAAGTCCCATAAAAAAAATGGTACCCCAGTCAAGTTCTGCGTGAGAGAATAGGCCAACGGGAGGAATTGAAGAGGAAAGGGTGAAAAATCTGGATGACCGCCCAAGAGGTCCAGGTTCATAAAGAGAGGATTGTTTGGGTGGGAGAGCCGGGAAGGATAAAGGAGGAGTGAAATCTAATTAGAGAGAACAAAAAAAAATCATATTGTCTGCGACGAAGGGGGGATGTCTAATCGATAAAAGGGGGGGCGGTCAAGTCGACTAAGACTTTGAGAGAAACATTCGAAGGGTGGGGGAATTGTGACACCATGGTCCGCGATATGCCTTCATTGAAGTGGGTTAGGCAGTAACCAAGGGAAAACAGACGGGAGGGCAAAGATTGAAAAAGAAACACATTCAAGTCGAAAAAGGAAAAAAAAACCCCGACTGCGCTCCCTATTGCTTAAAAGGACCATCTGACCAACATTGGAGAAAAGGGGGGTCAACGGGAAAGGGTTAATCAGAAAAAAAATTCAAAGCACGGAAAAAGGAATGTTTTGACCTATGTGGGTCGATCCATTGCGGCAGGGGACCAAGGGGCCCATGCCCAAAAGTCAGAAGAATAGAAAAAAAAGAGGGGGGAGGGGGAGTCCGCGGGGCTGGGGGGGGATTCGTTTTCTCTGGATTAGGGTCTTAGCTTACTCACACAAAGAATTCAAACTGCGTCATGAAAAGGGGCAAGGGAGTGTGCAGAAAAAAAGGACCTGAAGAAAGGGGGGGGAGGGAAAACTGCAAATCATCGGAAAAGCCTCGATGTTGAGAAAAAAAAAATCCTCGATGGGAGTGGAGTTCGTTGAGGGAAGGTTGAAAAAGGACAGGGGGAAAATCAGCCTAAAAAGCCCTTGGGGGGGAGGTGAAGGGAAAATCTAAAAAAGCAAACCGGAAGTCGGACGAAATCACGGGAAAAGATCTTATGGGGGGGGGAAGGGAGGAGGAAAAAGATAAAAAAAGGACAAGGCCCTGCGGCCGTTTTCCCGAAGGTGAAATCAAGAGGCAGAGGGGTGGAACTCCCGGGGGGGGGTTTGCACGTAAATTTTGGGTACACGGACCTGCAAGGAGCCGTGAATGAAAAATCGGGGTATCCGAGATCTTCAAAAACGTCTGTCCAAAGGTTTTTTGGGGGGGTCAGGAGTCGGGAGCCAAAGCCCAACAAGAGAGTCCCTTGGAGAGGGGGAGATCAAGGCTCCTCGGCCAACGCCGGGTCTGGGGGGGAAAAAAAAAACCCATGGGAGAAAAAAAAAAAAAAAAAAAAGTTCGATCCGCGGGTGTAGGGGGCCTATTCAAGCGTTAATTCACATAAGATCCGAAAAAGTAGAAAAAGGCAGGAGAGATCGAGAGAGAGATCCTGAAGGAAGGACCAGTTGGGGGGGAAAAAGAAAAAAAAAAGCTTCACGGGGGGTTGTCCTAGCAAGGGGAGCTGTCAAATTACCGGGAGTTAGGGGAGACCCGAAGACCTAAAAGGAAGGGGGAAAAAGGGAGTCTTGGGTGAACGCGACGAATTGGACCGGATTTCGTATAGGCGGCGAACATTGCGGGTGAAAAAAAAAAACAAAAGGAGGGGGAGTCCCAGAAGGAGAACTCGTCTGGAAGTAAGAAAGCAGTGTCGCCCGAAGCCGCCTCCGTAGAAAAGAAACCGAAAGGGGGCCGGGGACTGAAAAAGCTCAGGTTCCTTGAAAGAGCCGCTCTAAGGACATCGCGATCATGGTCACGCTAATTTTCTGGGGGGGGAAGTCAACCACGGTAAAAGAAAGAGTTTCAGGGCAAAAAGGAAAGAAAAGGGAAAAAAGTGCACTGGGGAAAAAACAAGGGGGGGGGAAAGAAAAAATCAAATGCCAAAACCTCCCTTCTGAAGAAAAGTGTTAAAGGCAGATACGAAACGATAACCTCAGCCGCGGGTTTGTGCACATCCGCTTTGCCATATAACGGAAATCCTGCCAGTCCGCAGAAGAGGACCATAACCGCGGATAGAGAGAGAAAAAAATTGAAAACCCGTGCCGGGATGGGCCGCTAAAAAAACTATTATGAGAGTTGTGGTTAAGCGGAAAAAAAGCGAACAGAAATGCCGTAGAAACTTTAGGCCGGCAAAAAGCGAATTTGTCGGACACCGGGGGGGGAAACTTGAGACAAAGAACGGCAAAGCAAGGTAAAAGAATAAAAAAAAGTCGATCAAACAAAACAGGGGGGACACCGGGGGAGTATTATGGGACGGCACCTTCGAAAGGTACGCCCCAGGGCTCAAACTCGAAAAAGGGTGGGTGTAGAAAGGGCGAGAGGTTTGCAGGGGGCACGTCATCGAGTGCGGCTGGGGGTCCTACTGGTGAAAACTGGGGGGGGGGGGGGAAGGGTACAAAAAAAAGGAAGGAAGGTCTCAGGGGCACCGAGGAGGGGCCTCATTACTCCATAGATCACATAAATCGTGGGGGTGAGCAAAAAGGGTTATTTAATAACCAGGGGGGGTAAAAAAAGAATTAACACGCGCAGAGAAAAAAAAAAAAGGAAGATAGGTTGATTGCGAGAATCATTCAGCCGAAATCCCTTAGAGGAAGAAAAACGAAGCCACGAAAGGACCCCCGCAAGTATGTCTTCCGCCCGATGATACCACACCTTATTAAGGTTCGATGTACAAAAACTAAAGATCGCAGAACAGGAAAAGCCCGGGGAAAAAAAACATCCAAAAAGTGCAAAACTCAAAAAAAAAGGGCCTGCAAAAGCTGTGGGGGGGCTCAACGCTGGCAAGAGACTGGGGTTGGGACCAGCAACAGTTTACACTGCGTTTTAAACGTTGGCCCAGAAAGAGGGGATCTGTCACAAGTCGGGGGGAATCCGGCGGTTCGACACGGTACCGCGATCGAGCCATGCCGACGGCCTAAAAGACGCCGTGGAAACGAAAAAAAAATTGGGAAGGACAGAGGTGTCGAGAAAGCTCTGACGGAAGGTTTCAAGCCTCGTTTGCGGACAGGGGGGTGGGACCATGTCTGGGGGGTGGGAGTAAGAGGAAAAGGCAGTTTGACGCTAAGGCCCACGAACCGCCCTAGGGGTAACCACGGTCTGACATTAGTAGGAGGGGGGGGTAAACGTGGGGGGGCTCGAGAAAAAAAAACACAGGGAAAAAAAAAAAATTTTGGCCAGAAAAGGGGTGCCGTGTGATGTCCCAAAAGCCTTGGGGAAAGGAAAAAACTCATTTCTGGCTGGTGACCGAAAAAGAGAACCGAAAAAAGGAGAGGGGGGGGGACGAAAACAAGACCTTGCTGAGGAAGCTATACCAAGGGAAATAGGAAGAGGGACTGCAAGGTAGAGATGGCGGGCGAGGAGAGGAGAGAAGGGAGAGAAGATGAGGGAACAAAAAAAATAATCCGGCCTGACCGTAAAGGAAAAGTATGTAACTCCCAAAAAAAAGAGAATCCTCGCCGTTCCCGGAACGGGCAAACAAAACTGGGAAAGTCACCCGTAGAGGAACACGGAAGACCACAACCGAGGCGCAAACGATGGGTTGCAACCCGAGGGGTTGGGAATTGAACAAAAAGGGGGGTAGGAAAGGGAACCGCTCCGGACAGCACTCTGACGGCCGTATCGGGGTGTTGGCCCGGGCAAAGACCAAGTGCGAAACAAACCCAATTGTCTCTATCAAGGGGGAGGGAAGGGGAAGGGCATGGCGAAAAAAAGTGTTATGGAAAAAAAACATAGGCGAGAGTGGAATCGCTCAAAGGACGCACCCGACCTGGAGGGGAAAAAAAAAAAAAAAAAAAAACGGTAGTTGAAAAAAAAAAGTAAGGAACAGAAAAATCAAAAGATCGGCTGCGTTAGGGGGGCGAAACCGGCTCAGGGTCTTGCCAGAAAAAAGACAGCCTGCCAAAGTCGAGAGAAAAAAAGATGGTATCCCGAATTACAAAAAACAAAAGGAAGGGGAAAAGGGAAGAAGGTTCGGGGGATAAAAAAGAATCTTTTGTCACTTAGAGGGAAGGGGGCCT
>Ga0179593_1419119_pt1 | contig 30848 bp, 33 predicted proteins | sample CZODoug2_1_08_16_FD_185931 | JGI IMG/M metagenome (GOLD analysis project Ga0179593, IMG submission 185931) | Vadose zone soil fungal communities from Angelo Coast Range Reserve, California, USA - CZODoug2_1_08_16fungal (PacBio error correction) | ecosystem: Environmental > Terrestrial > Soil >...
GGACCGGAAGAAAAGCAACTGGAAAAGACAAATCGTAGAAAACGAACCGGTATTTTTTGGGTCGAAAACAAAGGCAGGTGGGGGGAAACAGAAGATGGAAAACTCAAAGTCAATTAAAAAAAAATTGTTTGAGTCACCCTGAAAGCCACCTATGGCACTGACAGGACGGAAATCACCGCAGCCCATCAAAATCGCCCAAAAGCCAGGGGGGGGCAAAGGAGAGGTTTGGAACAGATTACGGAAAAAAGGGACAAGATCGGGAAAATCAAAGCCTAAAAAAAATTAAAAACAACGAAGGGCCTCCAGGAAAGCGGAAGGGAGACAAGGAGCGTATAAAAAAAAAAAAATTCCCACGTGTTCTCAGATGGGGCGCCGGGGATGACAGCCACATGTCGATTGAGAGAAAGGACGCCCACACCAGGCACCTACTTCAAAAGGGGAAATCCAATTATCTGAAAGGATCCCAGCACGACCTGGTTAGGGCTACTGGGGAGTTAAGCCTGACAAAATGAAAAAAAAAAAGTGCCTTCGCGGAGTTGTTGAGCTGAAAGGAAGAGCGTATCAACTGCCCAAAACGATAAGAGAACAGGGGTGCCGCGACCGAAAGGGCCCGCAAAGGTTTCTGTAAAAAAGGAAAAATCAGCGCAAGGTCTGGGAAGCAGCACAGACTTCACTTGTGAAGAATCATCGAGTAGGGGTGGGCGTGAAAGGGAACAACCCCCACGGTATGGACAGCAACACAACTGGTGGGGTTGAGTCCAGTGGAAATTAAAGACGGATGAGAACACAAAAGCCTGTAGAAGAGGGGGGAACAGGGTAAAAAGGTCCTCGTACAGGATGGCGCCCCCGAAGAACTAAATCCTTAGGAGAATGGAAAAAAACACGTTGGGGAAGTAAGATAGTTGGCCGGTAATCTCCGGTTCAAACAAAAGTTCACAGGAACTGATCCCCGTCAGGAACTTAGGAGAACAATGGGAACGGGCAGTCAAAATAAATCCCCCGCTGAAACAGTTCAAAAAACGTAATTAGCATCCGGTTCAACTGGGTTCAAAGGACCAAGCGCAGGACCACAAAAAATCCGAGAAGACACTCACAGAAATCAAACCCGAAAGAACGTTACGAAGCGTTTCGGTAATCGAGGAGATGAAAAGTATGAAAGGCCAAAACCTGAAAAAAGGATAAACTCGTGCGCAAAAAGGGGAAAAGCAAAAACAAAGAAAAAGTGCCTTTTGGAGGCGCATGAAAGAAAAAATCAGGGAGCAGTGCTCGGGGGAAAAAACAAATTGTGACCCCCATCCTGCGCGGGAGCAATCTTCGCCATTCGCTTCCGAGCAGAATGGGGAACAAATCTGAAAAGCAAAGGGACGTCGGTCGCGCTCATCAATGAAGTTAAACCAAAAGGAAAACCAAACAACGAGGAGGGAAAGGAGAGGGGGAAGGTGAGAGGTTGAATCAAAGAAACGTCATTCAGGGGAAAAGGCGCGGGGCAGGCGACTGGCAAAAGCATCAAAAAAAAAAGGCAAGTGTCGAGTGGAGAAGTGGGTTGGTCTTGGGGGGAGAGCCGGAAACCAAAAAGGAGAAGGGCAATGCGCAGGTGGGAAAAGGAAAGAAAAAAGAACGGACAGGCCAGACGGACCTGGGGGAAGACTACCTCTCAGGACCAGAAAAAAAACCGTTGGATCGAGGGGCAACGAGGAATGTGGTAGGCTAAAGATTTCTGGGTTGGCCGCAGCTCGGGGATTGTCATACTGTTGACAAAGGAAGAAGCTACGGCACGACCTTAAGCTGACGGATATAAAAAAATGTGACAAGGTGGGCCGGAGAGAAGTACGTGGGAATTCGGGGAAAAAGGACCGGAAAGTTGGGATTACGAACCTGAAGGACGAAGATAAGCGAAAGTGAAAAAGCCCATACTGTGCCGTTTCTGCGGGCGCACGGAAAATGACCAGGGAAAGATGGCATCCAGAAAAGTTGTGTTGCACGGAGTTGGAAGAGTGGACTAAAGTGGTTGACTGAGGAAAAGATGGGGTGGGGTTTCAGCTGCCCCCCAAGCTTTACTAAAAAGGTTTAGAGGAGAAAAATGGAAAAGAAAATGCGCTTGAAAAGTTGGGGTTAAACAAAAACTGCTGGCCGAAAAGCAGGGAATCACCGGGGTCAGACCGGGTTGTTGAGATGCCCGCGGCCGACTCCGCCAAAGCTATAAAAAAGAAAAATAGAAAAAAAAGCCACGGCTGGGGCCGACATTGAGGCTGCGCCTCACACTTACTAGAAGACCCAGGCCAAGGTAAGAAAATCGACACGTGGCGGTAATCCTGGGAGAATTTAAAAAAAAAACGTAATGGGTAGGAACTTTGCCGAAAAAAATCTACCGGGGGGGAATCCAAACCGGACGAATCTGGGGAGAACCCGGGGAAGGGAAGAGTTACCAAAAGCGGGGACTAGGACCTTTCCTTGAGGGGAGCCGGAAGGGGGAAATGGGCAGGAGGCTCACTATGTGAGAGGGGGTAAAATTGTGAAAATCGCCATAAAGGTCGAAAAGGGATGTGACCATAGTTTGAGGCGTCCTTGGACCGAGGGGGACTGGGACGTTTAAAGGGGCCTGGTGGCGGCGGAAAAGGAATTTCTTGTAAAAGTGCGCGGGGAAGAACAAGTTCACACCACCCCAAGTCTTGGGGGCTAAAAAAAGAGGCTCAATTACTTGGCGAAACAGGAAATCGGCGAAAGTCAGAACAACGTAAACATATTTGGGAAGGTGAAAAAACCGAGGAGGGGGGGACGGCGTTAAACACCTAAAAAAGGGGCAACCTAAAGCGGGATGGAACAGGGCGCTGTCAATACAGGAGTAGGAAATGGGAAAAAAAAAAAATGACCGAAGGAAAAGGAACCGGAGGTAGGGCCCGAGGCTACGGGAAAACTCTCAGGTAAAGCGGTCTCCTCGACTCAGTAGGGAAAAACAAAAAAGCTCTAACGGGCACTGAAAACAAAGGCTCCTGAAAGGGGCACAAAGAAAATCCGACAAAAGATAATCCGTCGACAAAAGCGTGAGCGGGGGAGGGAGAAAGGGGGGCACGGGGAGGGGCGTAATCACCGGAAGGAAGTAGATGTTCAAACGGACTTAAAAGGCGTCGAAGGGGGGGAGCTGGAATGGGGAGAAATAGTTTCGAGCAAACTATCAGGATAACGGCCAGGGGGGACACGGATCAGATGGAAAAGGAAAAGGGGAGAAACAGAAACTGCCTGGTGGGAGGGGAAGCGAATCCAGGGAAGTTCAAGGGGACCCGAATCCTCCATGTTAAAAATAGAGAGCCCGATAAGGGGGCGAAAATTCGATATGTAAAAAGGAACAGCCAATAAACTGTTAGCGGCGGTTTTGACGGAGAGGGGGGAAGATGCACGAGGAAGGCGGAAAAAAAAAGGGGGAGGGTCGGGGCGATCCTGTAGGGTCTGGGGAAGGCAATGGGGAAAGCATGAAAGCATGGGGCGCGGGCGGCTAAAAAAAGAAAGTCGGGCAAGGGGGGGAAGTCATTTTCGTGACAATCTGGGGGGAATTGTGGGGAGGCAATGGCCGTGACTCGATCATCAAAAAAGGGGAGGGGCGCGAGGCAAAAGGGACAGTTTCGTGGAAAGCCTGAGGCGGGAGTCCTAGTAAAGATTATTTTGAAAAAGACAAGGGAAAGGCAAGGGTTGGTTGTGTCACGAAGTGACGTGGAAGGAGACAGGGCGACAAGGTGGTACTTAACCGATGGATACTCTGTGTGCACGCGCCGACCAGGGTGGCTCATGCAACTTTGAGAGCAAAACACCAAACATCAGCGTAGGGGCCAAGGGGGGAACTATCGGACGAAAAAAACTAATCAGTGTGTAACTGAGTAGGTTGCGCTCAGGTTCTCCCGTATGTGAGCAAGGGGTACACCGAGAATACGGGTCTCCTTTGGCAGGGGGGATCCACCACGAGATTCTAAAGGTGGGTCTTGAAAAAAAAGACGATGAAACAAAAAGGTGGGGGGGGGGGGGAAAAAAAGAAAAAAGATAAACAAACTAGTACCTCACCGAAGGTATTTGCATCCAGGGAGAACACGTCTGCAGAAAAAAGAACCCCTGAATAAAGATTAAACGAGCGACTTACATCGCACAAACCGGGAGGGGGTTTGGGGGACCGATCCAGGGGGGCAAAATGTCGGAGCTGCTCGGTCTACTCAAAATGGCAGAAGGGGAAAAGGCCAAGGGGAAACTCCTGGGGGACACCATGCTGCAAAAAAGTAATGGATGCGTGGAGAACGTATCAAAGAAAAAAGGGTAGATGTCTGTTCTGAAACCACCAATTTACGGGGAAGGGCCGTGTCAAAACTGTGAAGTGACAAAACGAACACCTTCAAAAAAAATTTGGGGAAAACCCTCTCTCGATACCAAAGGGGGGGAGTAAGGGACGAAACAGGTTAGCCAAGTCCAAGGAAATTTATGTCCAATGCAAAACTGGGGAAAGATGCCCCGAACGCGCAGGCGGATGAGCCGCCTCAGGACCCATGGGGTCCATTAAGGCCCATGCTGCAAGCAAACTCAGGAAAAGATCTTGGGGCATTAATTCTCGAACGCAAGCCTTAGTAAATGAAAGGGGAGTTGAGACGAAAAACACAAAGGGGTCCCTCTGGCCCAGGAGTGGATTCTAACCTAAATGAAGTCGAGAACAGTATGCCAGGACCAGCTATGGCGGAAGGAAGGTTCACCAAAAAATGAGGGATTGAAATCCTCAACCAGCAATTTAGTCGACGGGGGGAAGGGATTCCGTCAAAAAATCGTAGAGGAAGCGAAAGATTAGTTCTGGCGGACAACAGAGTTGCAAGAAAAAGAAAGAGGGGGGGGCGGAACGCAATGGGGGGCAAGTTTACGGGGAAAAGAGCAGGGGAAGTTCAAAGTGCGCGCCGGGGGGCAGGAACTTATTCGGGGAAAGACCGGCAAAACGATGCAGCTTGTCGGATTTCTTTCCGTGCCCCCGGGGGGGCTTTGTCCTCGTCCGTAAGGGTTGTCATTCAACGGTGGGCGACCCTCCTTTGAAAAAAGGTCAATGACTAACTACAGTGATAGATTAAAGTCTCTGTGGGGGGGGGGCGACAAGTGCTGCTCGTAAGGCTTGGGGGGCGAAGAGTCGTCGTTAAACAGGGCTGGCAGAGATTGCCAGCTCCTTTACATCGGAAACTGTAGATCTCGCACGTAGCCCTCATGGAAACGCGTCGGAACAGAAACACAAAATTGCAGGGAAGGCCGCCGAGACCCTCTCCAATCCTTAAGCGGCCAAGTGTGTGTACGCCACGACACGTGGACCAGGTGGGGGTAAATGCAAAAACTAGAGGACATCAACCAAACGTCTTCAGAATGCAGGTGGCTGTCCCGCCACAGAGACCCTGAAAGCGTTCAATCTCCCTAAACCCTTTCCTTCCCAGCAATCAGAAGTAAATCCACTCTGGGGGGAGAAAGAGTCTGGCGCTACAGATCGAACACCGGAAATCATAACGGGAATCAAACAGATAATTGTCAACGCTTCAGGAAAAGAAAAGTCAGCCGAACACTCATCTCCTAAGGTTAGAGGCCCGTAGGTGTGAAACTGCAAAAGGGGACCTCTTGGATTCGCACGGAAAACCCCAAACCACCGTACAAGGAGCCTCGATACATCGAAGCAACGATATTGCCTCCCCCGCCGACGATTGAGAAAGATCGACGCGTTTTCAGCGAGCCTTCAATGGGGGGCGGCACAGAAGGACTGGATTTATCGGAGGCGGCACGGAGCGTATAACTCCGCAAGGTCAAGACGCAAACTGGGGACTCTCCGTAACCGGTGATCCCGCTGTCAGCCGGGGGCCAGCAAAATCGCAGGAGGGGGGGAAGCACCTTCTTGAAGAAATAAGAGGGGGAAGGCAGCGGGGAGGGAAGTGAACACCCCCACGGGGAAAATGCGGACAGAGCTTTCGGAGTTAACGTATACCGGTTAACCACACCCAGGAACAATTCCAGGTAGCTGGCTGGGGAAAAAAAAACCTTCGGAGTAGGTGAAAAAATACTATCCAGGCACTAGATTCGCCACAGGTTCGGGACCGATAGCCGGTTCAGAAGCCATCAGGTGGGTTCAAGGAACTTACCCTTCGTACGGAGCTCCGGGAAAAAAAAGGGAGGTATAGAAGATCCATCAGGTTGGGGAGCGGATCATCGGTGTGAAAGAAGTAAGGCACCGCTCGTCCCAAAGATCACTTGAGCCATACACCCATACAAAAGAGCGGCAAGAGGAACTGTTCAGACGGAGCTGGGAGAGATTACAGGTAAGAGGGGGCGAATGTTCCAGTTAAGGGAGGAAAACGGGAAATCTACCTTGGGAAGGGGGGGGGAGTTCCAACAAAAAAGACAATCTTGCTCCCTGAGCCCCCGAAGGAGGAGGGAGACGTGCGCGACATTCGCCTTGGAGCAAAATTTGCATCTGGCTTCGAAATCAAAATTAGGAAGAAAATTCCATCAGACGAAACAACAAGAAGGAGGTAAAAGATTTTATCAGAGTGATGCTCGAAAAATTAACTCTTCAAGGATGTAAACCAGGAGGCGGCAGGCGAAGGTGAGTCCGCTCCCGCGCAGGAGGTTTCCAGTTAGGAGGGGTTGTAGAAATGGGGGTCTTTGGACGAACCAAGGACAATGCTTCGTTTGGAGACGGGGGGGAAGGGCAATAACGGGTCCATTGGGTGCTATTGCCTACGCTGGGGAAAAGTGGGGGAGAAATGAAATTAATTAAAAGAAAAGCTGAGGGGGACCCTGTATCGGGGGGACCTCGGATGGTATGTCATAGGAAAGGGGGGGGGGCACTCAGTTCATTAAGGAGAAATAAAAAAAGTGAGATGAAAACGCGACATATCGGATAGCATACGAACCGGGAAAAAAGGAAGGGTATATACAGCCTGGAACGGGGGTCAAGGATAGGGGCGAAGTTAAGGGCAGAACAAGATGTGGGGGATTAACCTTATATTACTGCCCAGATCGAACAACGCTATACGAAGTGAAAGAAGGGGTAGGTCGCACATTACGAATAAAAGATTCTGGAAAAGGAAGACGCTTGTTGTGCATCAAAAGTATAAGTTCACTGACTAACCAAGGTTTGGCATCTGGAAAGTAACCGTGGGGTGTTTCACAGAAACGCAAAAGAGGAAAGCAAAGACGTCAAGAGGTGGCTAGGCCAACCATGCGCTTGAGTTTTCAAGTTGCTTGCAAAAGAACAGCGGACAAAAGGGGAAAAACGGCGCGGAACCCCTGTCAGAAGAGATGGCGCCGGGCTTACGCAAGCGGCAGACAGCGATCAACTGGTCAAAAAATAGAGAAGATCGGGGGGCTAAGTTCAGGGCTTCCAGATGCCTCAGATGCGCGTGACTGGAAATCGGCGGAAAGAAGAAGGTTCAAGAAGGGTTTGTTATCCGGCCGAAAAATACAATCTAAAAGGGGGGGCATTCCCCAAAGAAGGCTGGGAAGAGGGAAACCCGTTAGATGTTAAACGAGAAGATTGATCCTTGGAGGGGTCTAAGTGGTGAAATAGCGGAGGCGCCTATTGGGGGGGAGGTAAGTAGAAATTGTATCAGGCCCAATCTGTTTCTAAAACTAGAGGATTTAGTGGGACTGAAGATGGGGGGACGGCGTTATTTGAAAAAGTTCAGGTTTCGCAGGTGGCTGTTGGGGGAAAAAAAAAATGATTGCGGAGCCGTGGCGCTGGATTAATCATCAAGTGAACACAAAGGTTTCGTGGGCAAAAATACTAAGGTCCTTAGGTGGGGCGACAAGTCCTCGGAGAAAAGTGCAGCACGTCGGGAAAAAACTTGGTGTTTAAAGGAAGACGGGGGACAGCTGTCGGGGATATGGCGAGGATTCTACCCGTAAGGGGAGGGCTCACGGGCGCAACGCCTCCCGAAATCAGGGAAGGGAATGTGACGGAGAGGCCACAGGGAAAAAAAGATTGAGAACATTCGAATGTATCGCAAAACAAGGTAAAGGACTTCACAACCTGTGGACTCCTCGACTCGGTAAAAAAAAAGACAAAAGGGCGTTCAACGTGGCCTGAAAACTTCAATGAGGAGGAAAATTCGACGGCCGAAAATCAGAAAAAGAGAGCCTATATAACAGAGGCATAAGGGAGGGGGGGGGAAGAAATAAAGAGGGAGGAGCGCTCCTGAAGGAACTTAAGAGGGCAAACATGAAAGCTTCCACGGGGAGTCCGCAAGGGTGACTTGCAGGGAAAGATCTTTTGGGGGGTCTTTCGGAGCAAGAGGAATTCAACTTCCTTCGACGACGGAGTCTTCAATTCTTGGTATCTGCATGTTGCCTTGAGGGGAGGAGGAAAAAACTTACGTACAGAAGTTCAGGGGGACCCAGAATCCGAAAAACGTTTTCCAAGAAGGAGGGGGGAGAAAAATCCGGCAAAGGTGCTTCTGAGAAGGCCTGAAACGCCGGAAAAACGCATGATCCAGAAAAAAAAGTGGGGGAGCGTTCGGGGTGCTTCAGCGCTAACAAGCCGCGTGTTTAACAACGTCTAGCTATTCCAAAGAGCGCTCCAGGGGGGCTTTTGCATAGGGGCGTCAGTGAAGTGTCCTGGACGATGGGGACGATTGGCTGGCACAATAGGGAGGTCTGTTTCAAGGGTTCCATTGGGGGAGTTGACAATAACCTTATGGGGGGGGGAAACTTTTTGGATAAAATCTTCTACTCGGGACAAAGGGATCGGCGAGAGGGGGTCCCAACAAGGGAAGGGAGTGGGAGAAGCAGGTCGTAGTCCCGAAAACATCGGAGGTACAAAGTCAAAGGGCAAGCATTGTTTGGTCCGGTTGCACCGGTGACTAAGCGATGGGTAAACATTGACACAGGGGTGACCTGGGTGAGATGCGAGGGGGCGAATTTCCGTCCCAATTGATTAAGGCGGGAGGATTGTGGTAACAGACTTCCGGCAAGGGGTAGAAATCCGGGGCGCAATTTGCCCAGAGGTACCAACCCTCAGGGGGTGTGATTGTAGATGTGAATGGGGGGGGGTTTGCTCCTGTGGGCAGCTCTCGGTTGGGGAGGGGTGTAAACCTATACCGTGGTCCGGCATACTGGTGGTCACACACGGTTCTGACGGTTTTTTAGTTCAACTCCTAAAAAAAACGTCTTTCTGAGGAGAATAACGATCCGACATCATTTTTGCAATACAGAGAGAACAATGAGAGCTGTTTCCCTAAAACGCTCCGGGGAACACCGGAGCGCCATTAAACCAAGCACAAACATGATTTTTTGGGGGGGGTACCGAGGTCAGCCGCTGCGACGATAAAGAGGGGGACTGGGAAAAAATCATGCCGATTCCGACCAAGCGGGACGCCAGGAGCAAGCAGGGAAAGAAGTGATATCCTAGTAAGGGGGCAAACAGTACTTACAGACGTAGTGGTAAAAATGAGGGAAAAATACACCACAAGGGAATGCCCGGGGAAAGGGCAAGACATGTCAAATATTGAAAGAAACGAAGAAAGGGAACTGACCGGGGTGTCCCTAGAGCCCGCAATCCCCTGGGCTGAAAGGCGAGGGATGAGCTGTAATGCAGGGGAGGGGAAAATGGAAGCACACCGAAACCGCCAGGGCTACCGCTCCTAGAGAAAAAGGTCATGGAATACGAATGCTGGGAAGACCAGCTCGAAAGTATTGCAATATTCACAACGACCAACTAGGGGGAAAGCCCATCTTTTTCAGGAGTTCAGAAGACTGACTAACTTTTTTACAGACATCTGGGGGCTGCCGGCTAACCTCGTGCTAACACGATATTGGATCCTGGCCATACCTCGATGTTCCAAGCGAGTATTCTGGGTAACCGGCAAAAGGCTTTCCTTCTTCGGGGATTTGAAATCCTCCAGCCAGGTCGTCGCCTGACCCGGACCGTTCAGAATCTGCCGCTAGTAAAATCGTTCTCTCTTCGCTGCTTAAGACCCCGATTTCTCACAAAAAGAAACTTCGTGCGAACGACGGGGTGAGTTTCCGGGGGTCGGAAGTGAGCATGCTTCGCCGAGGGTTCACGTCCATCTTATCTTCGGGAATCTCCTCGTTTGGAGTGATTCTTTTTCCGGGGGTTCGGGCCGTCTCAGCCCCCCTTCTTTGTTCACGTTACCGCGGGGTTAAGCACTTGGAGAATGGGGGGCTTTTTACCGTGTCAGGAAGAAAAAAGGAACAGGTGAATATTAGGGTGTCCGAGGGGTTCAGTGGTGAGGCTAAAGTATTGGTTGGGGGGGGGGGGTTTGAGCGTTGGACAAAATCCTGGAAGTTCCTTTATTAGGAGGGACCTCCGGGAAGCACTTAAAGCACCCTCCCCGCCACGGCCAAATATTTGCCGGTAGCGCCAGGACGCCTAAGAAAATTTAAAAACAGGGGGAGGTCACTAAACACAAGATTACGCCTGTTGAACGTACGGCGCTATGCCGGAATTCCCCGGAATCTACCTAAGGATTTTTTTAGCCACTAACGTTGTGGCGGGTGTGGCGTAGTATGGGAAATCTCTCAGGAGTACATTTTTGGGTATGCCACTCCGAACACATCAAGGGCGAACCAACATCTTCCCATCATTCTCCTCCATCGGAAGGGAAGAACTCAATAAGATGTCCAAGCAGCGTTTCGAATAAAAAATTCTTATAAACGTCGCCGCTCACGTGCAAGTATTTTCCAAAGTGACATCGCCACTCGGAGAGCATCAAGCGGGTGTCAATCGCATCACCGGGTTAATTGCCGCCGCGGTTTCCTGCCACATTCGAATATTCCCGTAACTACATCACACCAAAACACTCCCAGGAAAACTGCGTCCTCAATAAAAGTGCCGATATTGAAGATTCCCAGAACCGACTTGGGAGATCGAAAGCCGTGTCCGGCTGAATGAAAGTTTTCAAAAGAAGTTATCATATCTTTGAATCTCTGCGGGCTTTCTGGGTCTAACCAGGTCCTCAATCTACCGCCAAAAAACGAAAAACTGGTGGAGAGCCGTCCATTGATCCTGTTCAGTTTCAAGGGAAAAAACCCCGCATGGGGCACACCTCTTCTGAATGAAATGAGACATATTGGTATGGTACACCCCTTGTATTCTACGAGACAAATTGGTTTAGGGACGTTTACTTGAAGCCTGTTCTGTCACCACAAACTTAAACAGGTCCATTATTGTAAAGTTAATGCTTAGATTTCCACTCATAACTAATAGGGATATATGACCAAAATGTGGGGGGGGCGCACGGTGCACGTCAACTCCGGCTTCACATGTTCTAAGACCCTCCGTACTGACTCTACCACAGGGGAAAATGTCAGAGGACGTAATTTACAGGATTAATAGGTACATCCTTTGGCTCACGTCGTGACAAAGCGCAAGATCGAAAAACAAAGAAATCTTGAGAAATCACAGCGGACGGGGTCCATCAAGCCGGGGGCGATCGGAAATACGGTACGCGTACCGGAATAAAGGACACATTTATCTGCAAAAAACGCGAAGCAAGATCCCCTGGAAGGGGGGTGAGGCGGAAAAATCAGATCTCGCAACTCGAAAGGGGGCTCCAGACTCGAGGGAGGGATGTTCGCAATTCGGCAAGGCCTGAGGCGCCATTGGCCAGAATCTGCGCTTACGTCGGTCGGAGCCAACCAATGATTATCAAAGGACTACAGTCAACATGAGGAAGTAGTAAGAGAGGGGAATCATGGTGATTGCCCTAATACTTAAAAGCAATCTGGAAAACAATTTGCAGGAGATTCAGTCGGAAAGGAGATCGCAACTAAGGATGGGTTAAAAAGTGCATGTATGGAGGTTTTTGAGGTCCGGCGGACGGGAAACAAAGGAAAGCCGTTGGAGTCGCGTGTTGTGCGAAGTAACTGTGCAACAAGTGATACTATGGACCAGAGCCGCGAGTTACAACTAATTTCATGAAACCTTGTATTGCCGCGGGGGGGGAGTTTTTTTTGTTTTCTCATATTTCTGTGGGGGTCGCATCTTTTCTTACTTGCTTTCACTACGTTTGCGAACCGGCTGGCTTCTACTACCGGGGGATATCGCACAACGTCAGCACGGATATCCGTCTCCAGGTGTAAGAGAAGGAAGGACGGGTATGCACTTGTCAAAAATGTTCACGGAGATACTCCCTCGCGCGAAGCCGAGTAGCCACTAACGACGTCCTTAGGGATAAGCCCGCAGAGGTCCGGGTCCTCATCGTCCGTTGAATAGCAATCGTCGACTTACTGGGGGGTGGGTCAGGGCTCCCCAGGGTAAAGGGGAAGGGAAAGGGAGGGGTGAGAGGAGAGAGGGGTGGGGGGGGTGGGGGACTAGCTCCGGGGTCACACGCGCGTTTTAATTGGGAAAGGTGTGATCTTAGGTCGGACAGTACAGTGAAAGTGCCCGCATGGTTTGGGTTAGTTGTTGGGCGGATGGGTTGCCTCGTTGTTGGCGACCCACCACGATGCAACAAGTGGTTGTTCTTGTCCAGGGGGGCAGAGGGGATGCTTCACCCACCCTCATTCTCGTGAGTTGTGCCATTGCTTTACCGGCAGACAAAAGCTGTCGCACCGGTCCGAACGAGATTCAACAGTTTATGAGTATGGCATAATTGTTCTTCCAGGTTTCTCCTTCTCCTCGCGAAAGAACTCATGCAGCCTTAAGAGCCCTAGAAAAATACGGGTACGGCCCAAATCGTGTTGGGGACACTGTTCAAGTTCTGCTCCGGTTTGCCAGTCTGTCGTGTCCGTCTGGACCTCCCTCTTCTTCGGTCAATTGTCAACTAGGCCCTAGCGAGCCAATCTTGACTAGCGGACCGAGTCATCCGGGTTGGGGGGTTAGGGCCGTGCCTCAAGACTTGAAAGTCCAACAGCCGGCGTGCATCGCGTAACCCCACATGATTGATTGGGGAAAGCCCTCTTCTGGGCTAAACTCATTCCTTGGAGCTCAAACGTTTGAAATAGGCGGGAAATGCACTCCTGGTGATCCTTAAGTTCGATCCTTGGGGGCCTCTGAAAAACCATCTGGGGCATCACACTGCTTGGGGACATAGGGATGTTATTTGTCGTCCTATGTTCTTCGGGATTTTACTAGTCCTGTCATGCTTCTTTGAAGAAAAAAAAGGAGGCCGGGGCGGGCGGGAGGTCCAGCAGGTTAACCCCAACCAGCCACGTTCGTGCGGTAAAAAAGTCTCCTCTGCTGACAGGAGGTGGCGCCAGGGGCAGCGGCGGAGCCTTTAAGAAAAGGGCGTCAAGTGGTTTGGGAGTGGAATATGCAACATTGAGTGGATCTGTCTACCAGAAAAAAAAAAAAAAAAAAAAAAAAAAAAAAAAAAAAAAAAAAAAAAAAAAAAAAAAAATGAAAATCTCAGGGAGCAAAAGGGCACTATTCCAAAGCAAGCGTCAATTTGGAGAAGGGAGAGGCGAAAAAGACTGAAGGACTGACATGGACAGTCTCCGGGGATCGACGTCAGGGCGCCTCCAGGTAGAAAACGCAAAATGGAGGAACAACGTTCACGGAAACAAAGAGAAAAAAAAAGAAGTGTGCAAGTTCTCTAAAATCAGACAAAGGTAGGGCCTGCTAGGGCTAAAGTAGAGAAATAGTTCTGCACGCTGAGAACGACCTTTCATTTGTTAAAACGTGCAAGTTACAGTGGAGTTCATGTGCTGGAAACTATGGGGCGGAGAGTTTCGAAGGTTCTAGAAGTCTGGAGAGGAAGAATCTGGGAAAAAAGGAAATCCTTTTAAAAATGGGCACTGAGTGTGGTTGTCAAATACTCCAAAAGTAAAGTTAGGGGGAAACCGAAACTTTTGACCAGGAGGGAGAGCCAGAGAAAATTTGTAGACTTCAATGCGTTGGGTGTTCAAGAGGCCCTTAAGAAAGAAATAAGACAAGCACTCAGGCTCTCAGAACACACTTTTCTGCTGAGGTGGGCTGTGGGTCTCTCCTGGGCCCCTCTCCCCTCATGTATGGGCGTTGTCCACTCTTTGTCACCCAAGAAGTAGTCTAAGCCTAGTCTAGGGTTTCTGAGGGTGTGCCGTCCATTTAATCTATCAAGAGACAGTTCCGGTCCACTAGCTGTGATTCTAAGGTCTTCTAGTCAGGTCAGTGGCCTTCAGGTCAGTTGAGGGGGGTGTACCGTGTGGGTCAACAAGGTGGGCGTGCAAAATAGGAACCGTGCCGTGTTGACTTTCTAACAGGAGTAAGAACTCGTCAGACACAGTTCTCTAGAAGGCGTCAACTGCCGTTTCGGTTGAATCGCTTAGGCTAGTCACATTGCCCCGGGCCCAAAATTTTAAAAATTTTTGGGTCCTTTTCCACGCAGGTGACATCTACTTTTATACTCCTGTTAATTCCAGTCAGGTAGCGACTATGACGGGAGTATTTCCTTCCAGAGGAGCTGGACGGACTTGGAAAACAATTCCGCAAGCGTAACGATACAGAGGTCGACAATGGGGGGGAAAATTGAACCCCTCAGGTTGGGGGGCTTTGTGAAGGTTCCTTGGAGCCCAAAAGCTACACAGTAGCGTTTATTAAGGGGACACCCTCTCCGACTTTTCCAGATAGTTCACAAACTGGGAGGACGCTTGTTGCTCGCTCTCACACACAACAACTTATTCTTCCAAGAGAGACATAAGACAACTCTAAGAATTAACCTTCTGTGAATCACAAGATCAAAGGCTCTCCCCTGCCCGCACCACTAAGGAGAACACGAAAAAGGCCCCGACCTTACAGAAAAAGTAACCCCCCTGAGGGTGTGACCCGATAAAATGGTTCGCCGATCTCTTGCTCCTTCTGAAAAAGGGTAAAAAGTAATGCTCGAATGGCAATCCCTGGTAAAGTTCCATGTAAAAGAGGCTGTCGATATTAAGGGCACAACGAGTCGACCGTAAATGTCAGCCAATTCGCGTGCAATCACACACCCCCAACTGTCGCCACAGGTCCCCTTGGTTTTTTACCTAATCTTTCGAGTGCAGACGAGCTAAAAAAAAACGGAACTGTGGGAATAATTCGACAGACACCTGGGCGGAGCTCTGATAAAGGCAGGTACCAATCAAGAACTGAAAACAACTGGAAAGTCAAAAGGCCCACGACATAAGGCTTGATCCGCCTAGCCCTTCCAGGTGCGTCTTATCAAAATATGCGCGGAAATGTTAGAGATCTGGCCATTCTCGAAGAAAGCCCAAGGAAAGCTCAATTGGTAGGCGGGAGAACACAGAAAGAAAAAATGGTGGGGATCAATCGTATGGGAGGAAAGGGGCCTTCACACTACTAGCGCCGGGGGGAAAAAAAGGAGCTCGACCCCGGACCCCGAGGGGTCCCCCACCGGCAACCTGTCAGGGTCGTGATTCCAAACAGACCTCCCACAGGTCCGTCTCCGCGGGTTCCGTTCTCTTAGAAACCTCAGCATTCTTCCCTCGATTCTAAGCAACCATATAAGCCCTTCTCTGGCCAGAGCTCAACATTTGCGGACGGTCACGGCAGTGTTGCAAAGTCTCACTGAACAGTTTTATAGTGCACGAGAGTGCCGACTTATCATTAGTAACCGGGTTCGAGTCCTTGTGAACTGAATAGTGTTTCTTAGTGATTCAACGGCTGACCCAAATGGGCTGTGAGAGGTCAAGGCGGGGGGGGGGGGTTCATGAACGTTGAACCGAGTTTGCGGTCTCCCGGTCTTATCCAAGGTTACAGGGGAGAGGAGTCTGAAAGGAGCGGCGGGCTAAGATCCGAAGGAGGGGGTTGTCGCTTTGAAGCCTAAGGGGGAACGGGACCGGGAGGAGGGCCATTCCGGCCGTGCAGGAGCCGGAGGGGTGCCGGGATCATCGTCCATTCAAGCAGATGTGAACTAAAACTCATGTCAAACCACAATATTGACTCGGATTAAATGAGCCGGAAGTCCAAATCCATTAAGATATCTAGGTATTTTTTACTCCCAAGAAATTGTCCGTGGTGGGTGTGGGGGGAAAAACCACGCTGCCATTCCACTGCTGCAATGCATGTGGAGTCGTAAAAAGGAAGCAACTTGAGAACGGGGAAAGTTCCAAGAAAAAAAAGGACCAGGACGAGCCCATAATACGTAATCCAAGCTTTGGGAAGATTAAAGGTAAAGAAAAAAGAAAAGAGGATCCGCAGGGGAAAAGCGGAAGTCCGAAAAGTCTCTGCAGAGCATGCCACGAAGCTCAATTAAAACCGGTTCTAAGAACCGCCGCGTACTTCAACCCGGGTCTAGGTCGTTCGGAAAACTACCCAAAAAGGACGACCTGAGTACCTCGCAAGGGCGGGTGGTCCGTCCCGTCACATATGGAGGAAAAAAAAGCAAAATCTCAGGAGAAAAGGAAACTTCATTTCGGAAATCAAGGGGATGCGGACGTGAAGTGAAGGGAGAGGGGGGAGGAGCCGTATCACCTGAAGAAAAAGAGGCTTCAAAGGGGTAACGCGCAAGGCCCTTTCAAGAGTTTATAGGGTGAATCAATTAAAAATCTCAAAAATGAGAGTGTTTTAACAGCCAACTACTTCACGGAATGGGGAGAGGGGGGTTTTTCATCGACACCAAACAAGTATGAGGAAAAGAGAAAACAAGAACCTTGGTTTTTAACTACTAAAACCAAAAAATCAAGGGTGACTATTTAAGGTAACGTGATTTGCCTTCGAAGGGGCGGACCAGAGAAAAGCGAATCTCCCTCTTAATTTCGCACCCGCTGATTCTTGAAGGAAAGAGACGGGGCGGGAAACCAAAGGAGGACTGGAGGGAGCGGTACGTCACTACTCAACCCCTGGTAAAGGGCGACCTATACTTCTTTTGATAAAATAGCGGAAGACGGTTTTTACTCAAGGGAGTGGAAAAAAACATCGCAGCCACACGGGGCCCAACCCAGAATATGGAGCACACCACAGAAGAGGAAAAGGAGAGGTGCCCAGAGGAGTCTAACGAGAGAGGAAAGAGTTCAGGTCAGAAGGACTACCCTTCACTATTTGGGAAATACTTAGAAAAAGTCATTTCGAAAAAGAGCAAATCATCAGGCATTGGGGGGCTTGCGAAGTGAAAGAAAAACAAGATCGCGACAGCGGGGACTGGTCGGCGGCGCGAGGAGGGAGGGCGTCAGGACCACTAAGAGCCGGACTGGGAAAACAAGAAGATAGCCGGTCAACGGGCCGGAAAGCATCATATGGATAATTCCGCTAGAGCAAAAAGAGGGGAGAAATGAGGAAATATTATTTCTGCTACCGAAGGAAGAAGATACTGGGAAAAAAATGTATAGACTCATGAGAATGGCAACCTCTCCCCAGATGTGTGGTCGAAAGGGCTATTTGGGGGGGGGTCTTTCATTCTGGCGGGGAATAAGGCAAGGAGATGCTTTTCTCGAGGGTGGGGCTGTAACTTTAGAATCGTGTCGCGGACTATGTTACTCGATTAACCCGGAACAAAGAAACGTTGATACTGGCCGAGCGGGAATGTGTGTTATGGGGGTTCAGAGGGGGTGGGCCACCAGAGTCAAGGAACTGTAGGGGCTAAGTTGCACGGAACACTTCGGCGAACATATAAGATATAGGAAACCTTAATCCATGCTGGCTGAATAGGGGGAGGAAAAAACAGTTGATTTTGCCTTAGGTACTGGTATTCCAGGGAGGAAAACAGTTGGATCGACCCGGGATAGAAGGCGGAGAAAAAAAACAACAGTGCATAGACAAGTGCCCTATTAGTTATTCTGAAACTGTACGAAGAATATGTACCGGAAACTTTCATGACGGGTTGGGGGTCAAGACATCCGGTATAAGTGAAAGAAGACCAAGGTTAGGTAAGGCGAAAAACGGGTTGTGCCAGATGCAATGGGAAAAAGCCAGGACATGATAGTTGTCTTGAAAGGGGTTCGATCCCCAGAGATGGGGTCTTAGAGGGGCGGGTTTTTACGGAAAACGGGCAAACGATAGCCAGTTCACCTGGTACTTCGACTAGTTTTTTGCGGGGTTATCGTGGAGGAAAGGATAAGATCACGAAGCAGAATTCCCATAAGAGAAGAAGACCGATGAGGCTTCCGGAGGGGTCGGGGTCAACTCAAGAGAGAGGCGGTGGAGCGTCAATATCGAGGGGGTTATCGCTACGCATTTCCGTACCGTTTGGGGTATGGGGTCTTACTAATAAGAGAACGAAGACCACCGGCGTCAGCGAGAACACCGGAAGAGAGTGATTGGAACGACGAATGAAGGAGAGCTCGTTCCTGGGGGAGGGGGGGACAATCAGTAAATATGCTGAGCTCCGTATGTGAGCATTGTAAGAGATGTATAAAGGGACCATAAAAAGGGAACGCACAAAGGAATTGGGAGGGCCCTTCCGCTGGTCTAGGGGGATGGAAAAACATTGACAGAGGGTGCGGGGAAAAGGACTCCATAATGGTCAGGGAAGGGGAAGGGGTCGGATGGCATCTATCAGGTCACACCAACGACATGGGGACAAAGAAAAGATACGAACTCAAAGAGGGGCGAAAATTAAAAGGACGGCTAAGGGAGTCAACGGGTGTGCATGAAGACTGAATCGGAGGGAAAATCTACCCTTCAAAAAAGGGGCCCGAAAGCACGATGGCAAACACAAAAAAGCAACGGAGATGCAAAACGAACTTCAGGAGCTCAAGGGAGGGAAAACTAGCCGGGTAAGAAGGACCTTAAGTGGACAAGCGACCAGGTATAAAAAGGCTGCGCTCAACAGTCCTACCAAGGAGGGAAAAAATGGGAAAAGCAGTGGGGAAAAAGAGGCACAAAAAAACCTACCCAGGAAAAGGCGACAAAGAGCGCAGGGAATAAGAAGAGGTCGCACTGGCGGGACGCACGGACGACAAGGATCTTAGGAACGTGAACAGTGAAAAGGGAGTTAAGCATGGGTGAAAGGCTGCAATAGGGGGGGAAAGGTGCGGCACGAATAGGAAACTTCACTCGGGAGAAACAGATTCAGTGACGAATAAAGGGGGGAAAAAAGATACGGGCCCGGGCTGGAATTTAATCAAGAGCCGGACAGCATTTGACAACGGGGGACCCCTAAAATCAAAAGAGGCCACGGAAGAGAACGATCAAAAAGGGGGGGTCAGCGGAAGGGGAAAGAGGGAAGGCCTTAAAAACACTCCAAGAAGCAGGAAAACTTGGGGAAATAGTGGGAGCTCGCCGACAACGAAGCTGGGAAGAAGTATAGTCTGTAATCTTGGCACAAGAGACGCGAAAAGCGGTCTTTAAAAGGAGGTCAATAAAAAGAAAAATGAAAGGGAGGTCGGCGCAAGACACTGAAAGGTGGATTGTCCATTGCTCAAAGAAATTGAATTGGGGACCTTGGCTAACATGAGTGCGTAAAAAAACTCAAACCAGGGGGAGCAAATGGCGAGAGAACGGTCAATGGGTTGTCAAAAGTGGAGTACTCTTAGGGTCACGTTAAAAAAAAGGGTGAAAACTGGACAAAGGGGCAGTCACAAGTTGGGTGGGAGGGGGGCAAGAATGTACTGACATGCGAAACGTACAAGCCGGAAATATTCAAGGAGGATATCTAATGGCGTTGCAGCATGGCATCCCAGAAGGCGGAACCTAGGAATTCCCACGAAAAATCTAAGAGCAGCGAGACATTGTGAAGAGGTACCACAAGGGAAAAAAAAGGGGGGGGATGGGCTGGGGGCAGAGCCGGGGTTAATCCCGTAGCAGGGGAGGCAGGGACACCAGAGAGCAGTGGCCTTCCTGTGATTCAACCGAATCGTGCGTTTGGAGAGTAAGACTCAAAACAAAACAAACGGAGAAAGAGAGTAAAGCAAACGAAGGAATAAAAACAACTGGGAAAAAAGGAGAAAAACGGCTCTCGGGTCAACCCCGCAAGGGGAGAAGAAAGACCGGGTCGCAACCATTACCAGAGCCCAAGAACAAAAAAAAAAGGTGTGCCGTAAGGGAATGTAGAAAGCTGCGGACGGACTCTGTCAGAAGGGGGTGAGGACGATCCTCCCAACTCAGGCGGCCATGCGGCAGCTCATAGGAAAGAGAAGGATACCCACCGATTATTAAGAGGAGGGTCAGGAAGGACGGGAAACCAAAACCAAAGAAGAAAAAAAAAAAAAAAAAAAGTTGGCCAGGTTTCAAGAAGCGTCGATGGGACAAAAAAAAAAAAAAAGAAGAAAAAAGGGCCCGAAACTGACCGTGTGGGGGGGAAGACGATAGGAAACCCTGGGGTCTGAGCGAGTTCGAAAAAAAGTGGCCAAGTCCCATTCAAAAAAGTGTTGGCAACAACTGGGAAAGACCACCCTTGCCCCCGAAGAAACTTAGAGGGGGGAACATCAAAAGGTTTTAACAGCATTGACTCCCATAACCAACTAAAGCACTGAGGGGGAAATAGTAAAAAAAAGACAAACAGAACCTGAGGCCCGACGCAATCGTTGTCGGGGGCGAGAAAAAAAAACCGGGAAAGTTGGCGATCACCGAGTCTTGGCTTAGGCATGGGAGAACTACGTCGAAGAAGAAATAACGGGTGATCGGGCGCCAACTCTAGTGACCACCGGAGAGGGAAAAAAAAACGGAACTGACTGGGGAAAAGGAAACGGTTGATTAAGTACGAACCAAAAGGGCAGACCTGAAGACGGATTCCGCAACGAATCTGAAAAGAGACAAGAGTTCTCGATTCCCTTCTGCTAAATCTTCAAAAAGAAAAGGTGCAAAAACTAAAAAGCAACGGTGAGAAAAAAAAAAAAGGGGGTTTGACACGGTTGAACTGCTCATAAGTCGAGGCAACCTGCCGTGGCAGACCTTATGCTTAAACTTACCTGTCATTGCCGCTTGTCGGAAGGGAGTAGCGTTGGGGTAGAAACGGGAAACCGGACAATGCTGGGGAAAAGGGTGAAATTGAAAGGGGACAAAAAGGAGCAAAAGCATTTGCGTGGCGACAGGAAGGGGGCGAGAAAAAGCGTTAAAAAGATGAGGCTACAGCTGCAGTGGAAGGAGGAGTGGAGGGGTTCGCGGCAAAAACTCCGGCATTGCAGGGATTGCAGGGGGGAGCCATACGAAAAGAAGGAAAAACCGCCGACACAGCTTTTGACAAACGGTAGTATACAGATAAAGGCCCGAGGGAAAGGACAGGGTCACGAAAAGTTGAAAGAAAAGAAGTTACTTCTAATAAAAAAAAAAAAAAGGGGGGGGCAAGGTGCCACATCCGAAGTGCCTAGTATTTTTGGGGGACGACCAATAAGGAAAGGGGGTGGAAAATGAAGCGAGCCCGCAACTCAAAGGGCGTCAAAGAGGAGGGGGGACTACCAAAAAAGCACCTCTGGCTAACCAAAATCGGTCCCATACCAAGAAAAAGGTAAGGCAAAAACAGAAACAATCCCTATGGGAAATCCAGCGAAGGGGTCGAACAGATGAAAATGGAAAAGAAGTACAGCTCTAAACATAAGACAAATACGTGGGAAACTCAAAAATAGTCAAAATGCCGATTCAACAGGACAGCGAGCATTCGTAGGAATCATCTCATTCCCAGTCTCGAAGCAAGAAGGAAGGTGAGAACCGGGGAGGGGTCGGGGTAGGCAAAGGAAAAAACAAGGCGGACCAAAAGGAAAGGAAAGAGGGATTACATCCACGGACGAGAAATCCGATTCCCACGTATCGAGATGAGGACGATCGCGCGTTGCCGACTTCAATGCTGCAAAAAAAAAGGGTGAGGATCTATCTTTGAGGAAAGGAAAGATACGGAAAAGAAAACGGCCGAAGACCTCCAAAAAAGTGGTCAAGCCGTACGGCTCCCGGAGGCGATTGACCATCCAGGCAAACCTCCGGACAAAGAGTGGAAAGACAAAAAGAGTCACAGGAAAGAAAAAAGAGAAGCTTGGGAGGAAGGAAAAAAACGGGTATGAGAAAGAGCAACAACCTTGGTGGTGAGTGAACTTAGAATGATGCCCCACAAGCCTCCAAAGTTGAACAGTAATCGTCACTTCTTCGGGTAAGGGCGCCAGCATAGAGATTCGGGGCATTGGTGCTTGGCGGAAAGGGGCAGGGATAAAGCGGGGTCGAAATCAACAAGATGGTAAGACTTACCTTACACCGGTAATGGCTCAGAAGAAACTTGGACCAGGAACAAAAAAAAAACAAGAAAAAAAAAAAAAAAACAACCAAAAACAAACAAAAAACACCAAACCCAAACCAAAAAAAAAAAAAAAAAACCAAAAAAAACCCGCGCATATCAAAAAGCGAGGTCTTCGGTGGGGAGAAGGAGTGCGGGTAGCATAAAAAGGGGAAGGAAAACTAGTGAAAGAGACACGCGGAGCAAAAAAAAATAAGGGGAGCCATACACCACATGAAACGAGCGGAAAAGAAAAGGCAACTCAGCACTTCGGGGAAGCGCGTGACTCGGTATTCCAGGGTCCGCTTCGCACTATCACGATTTACACCCGTTACTTGCGACCAAAAAAAAACAAAACAGGGCTGGGGAAACTCGAAATAAAAAAGAAAAAAAAAAAAAAAAACAGAGATAAAACTCGACCTGGTAAACCAACCACCCTCCTGCGCGGGACGGAAAGATTGAAACGCCTCTCAAAGAACCGAGCCGCAGGGGAAGATCTGAAGCGACGGGAAAGGGGGTCTTCGGGAAAATCATCAGTATGGGAAAGCACTGACAGGCTCTCCTAAAAAAGGGGGAGGGGGAGATGGAGGGAGGAGGGGGGGGGAGGCTCGAAAGAAAAGAGGGGGAAATTACTGGGACATGGGGAGGTAAGGCGGGAAGGAGAAAAGTCAACATCCACGGAAATCGCATGAGGGTCTCACCAGGGAAGTTGACGGGAAGAGGGTGGGGGGAGAAATCCGGGGAACAAAGGCAGTAGCTGAGGTGGGCAGGGTTGTTGGGACGAAAAAGGACATGAGGCTGGAAGACAAATGGTAAGCGATCCAGCAGTACCCGAAGCTGCTGAAGTTGATAGGGGCGGCCTCTCGGATGGGGAGAGGAAGGGTCGGTGGGACCTAGGAGGGGACTGATGGCCTACGAAGGTGTCGAACCGATTCTAACGCGTACTCGCGGATATCGGAAACACAAGAACGGAAAGGGTTAATTTACAGAGGGGGTCCGGAAAAGAAAAAGGGGTTGAAATTTCAATCGGAAAAAAGTATTGGTAAGGGAAAAAAAAAGGTTAGAGTACAGAATCGGGGGCGAACAAATGGCCCATCATAAAGACTAGGTTACGGTTCGGTCTTCGTACATACGGACTACATCACAAATTACAGGGAAGGGGGAAAAAGAGTGGTGGGCCACCGAAAGGTCACTGGACTAATTGTTGCTCTGGCCGCATACCCGTTGTCAAGCTGAACACGGAAACAAGGACTAAATTATTTCTTGACAAGGGAAGGGGGGGAGAACGGCCAACACCATTCTCTTAGGTGTTGTCCTTTCTTTCAATAGAACAGCGGAGGCACCTGACGGCTAAGAAGGGGGGAGAGGGATCGAAAGGAAAGTACGACGAAAAGCAGCTATAACTTCAAAAAATAAAAGCCAGAAGGGCAGACAGGGGGGGAAGGCTTCGCCAAACGAAAAGTCGATGAGAACTGAAAAAGAGGAGCGTACTTTGGTAAGCAATATCGAGCAGGGTGAGGTAAGCAGAACATGGGCCGTCCTTTTGGTTAGGGACGCCAGGAAGACAGTTTAGAAACGCCGAAAGCGGACCCGGGGAGAGGGGGGAGTGGAAACGATTACGCTAAAGCATTCAAGGGGGAAAAAAAAGAGAAAAAGTGAAATGAGGGGGGAAAATGAAAAAAACGTTTAGAAAGCTGGGGGGGGGGTAAGGCCAGAAAATGGGCGAGAAAGAGCTTGGTATTGGGAAGAGGATTAGGGGGCGTCCGGAATTTCAAGGAAGGATGGGCGAGGAAGGTCGACATAGGTTTCGTGCATTTAGAAAAAGGATCTGAAGGAAAGAGAGGCCGACAGAGGGAAAAAACCGAAAACGTTCGTGAGGATGCTAAACAAAAAAGCAGAGGAGGGGGCAACAGGGGAGTCGGCGGCGAGTGCAATCACGGCGTCAAAGTTGTGTTCGAATAACAAGGGGTCAATCTGGGGAGATCGAAGGAAAGACTTACCCGAAGAAGAACCGGCGGCAAAGGAAAACGGGACCAAACAGAAAAGCTTTCCAGTGTGCAAGAGGAAGAGAAACGAAAAAAAAAGGAAGAGCAAAGGGGAGGAAAACGAGCATCCGGAAAGAGAATCTTGAACGTTAGTGTTCTCAAGGAATCATGGGGGGAAAAAGACGGGCGCTCAGGGGGCCTTACAACGCAAGGGACCAAAAAGGGGCAGAAAGAAATCCGACAAATGGAAATACTGCTAAATGAAAGCTCTGGAGAAATAGGGAGACGTCGGGCGTCAAAAAAAAAAATGGAAGGAGCGGGGAAAAGGGAAAAGAAACATTTGGACAGAGGTCAACACGTTGAGCACATGGAAACTGACAATGACTCAAGGGAATATTTTTGCGAGGCAGAATAAAGAGAGAGGTCAGGAGATCGGCGGCTTCAGATGACGGACGGAAGGAAAAAAGGCCCCCTTCAAGACGAAAGGGAGGGGGTGGGGAATACACGGACTGACAGAAGGTTGCCGGTGTACCCAGAAGAAGGGGGGGAAACGAAGAGGAGACCGTATCACCGTGGGGAACATCTAGCTTGCGACGAGGGGAAAAGGATTGGGGACTCCAAGACTCATATATAAAAACTTTGGTTATCATCGGGGGAAAGTTTGTGAGAAAAACGGAAAGACAAGAATGAGGCGGGGGATTCCGTGGAGTGGGAAAGGGGGGAAAAAAGCCCTCAAGTAAGGAGTGCAATTGAAGGAGTCACTAAACCACGGGGCTATATAGCAGGCAAAAGGAGGGCAGGAGAAGGGGGGGATGAACAGAAAACCTGAATTGGGGGTACTGGTGGAAGAAAAGGGCGAACTCTCGGAGCAAAAAGGGGATGCGGAGATAAGCAAAACTTTCATTTGGTCGGGGGTTAATGACGCTGAATGGGGAAAATATGCGACAGAGAGAAAAAGAAAACAAAGGGGAAGAAAAGGGGGGACTGTTAAGAAGTGTGGGACGGACTCGAATGTACGCGACCGGGTATGAAAGAATAGGGAGATGACGATAAGGGGAAAAATTGGGGGAAAGAAACGAGTGAGGAAGGCGGGCCTTCTGGGAAAAGGGGGAAAAGCCAGCGTAGACGAAAGCGGGAACAGGTTTGAACCGATAACCAAACATGTTGGTTGGGCGTGGGAGATGGTAAGGTAAGGGGTCGGAAACCCGTGAAAGGTGAAGGAAAAAAGGGGGAGAGGGGACGTGGTCTCTTCCTGGGGCACAAAAAACAGAATCAGGGGGGGGGACAGTTGTGCTTGATATCTCTCACAACACCTGGAAAAAGAGAAATACACAACGAAAAACTCACAAGGAGGGGTGGGGGAATCAAAAAACTGCCTCATGTTCCCCATGCAATCCGCTAGGGAGGGAACACGGAGCGAAAATGGGAAGAGACCAAGAACAAACCGCATGGTTGTAAGAGCATGCAAATTGGCTGCCGAGACAAGAAAGTACCTGGGAAAGGGAAAGCATGAAGAGGAAAAAAAAAACTGGGAAAAATGCGGACAAAGCGCGGGGCATATAAAGTGAAAAAGACCAAGGGGGAGCACTGATGTCTAGCAGGCGTTACGAAAAAAAAAACTGGAAAAAGGTTCCAGGGAAAATAAGGGAGGGGGAGATTAACGAAGCGTATTCCACAACGGCCGTGGGGAAAATAAGAGGAACGCAACAAAAGTGGGGGGACTTAGAGAGTTACGCAATTTTAGGGCAAGAAAACCCAATTACAGGTTAGGGCAAGCACTTAATACACCCTTGAAAACGCCTCGGGGAGTGAAAAGGAAAAAAACAAAACCAGGGTGGGGACGGGATTGGAGCCCATGAGTAAAAGCCCCTCAAAAGCATCGATTTGAAAAGTTGGACTAACGAAAACGAGGACAGCCCTAAGAGTGGGGTAGGGCGGTTCAAACAACAAAAACAAGGGCTAACAGTGGGACGCTCAGGAGGAGGGAGTGATGGCTTCCGACCACCTACGTCGAACGCGGAAAAGGGGGTCCGGGAGAGTAAAGATTGGAACCTGGGATTCTGGGGGCCCAAGCAAGGGAAAGGGAGAGTAAACGTTGAATGAAATCAAACACCAGCCCGGCAGTCGCCTTAATAAGTGAAGGAACTCTTACCGCCTTAGCCAGGGGGGGGGGGGGGGGGGGAGAATCGCTGAACAGAAAGAGGGGCAAAAAGAGATTGACCAAATCAAACTGAAGAAAGAGTTAAGGGGTTCCAACGTTGTAGAAGAAGATAAGTGACGTGCGCGCCGGGGCCGAATATTCTTAGTACCTTTCAGAACCGAGTGTCAAGGCTATCTTTTCTGGGAGGTTAGGTCAGCTGACAAAGAAGGTGAAAAGGGGGAACTGGAACGGTGGGGGGGAAGGTTAGCGACAATGGGTCTTTACCTGGGAACGAGGAGACTTACAGTGAATAGTCTCAAGTACCGAAAGGCATGAAAGGGGAGAAAGGAGGAGGGGTTCGCAAGAGACGCATTTGCAAAAAGACAGCTTGCTGGAGGGCCAGAGGCCTAAGTTCCTAAGGGAAAAATGTTGGAAAGGGGAAGAAGCCTAGCCAATCATTGGGAACGACAGTCCCGAAAAGCCGGGGAGAACACTTCGCCGCTAAAGGGGGGAGCAAATCAATTAAAAAAAGAGCAAGTTTGACGCCACTAAGTGTCAGGGGGGGGAACCGATCGGCCAAGAAAAAAAAACCAAGTCAAGAAAGGGAAGGGGGGGAGAAAAATCCCCAAAAAAAAAAACACAAAGAAAAAAAAAAAAAAAACCACCTTATGGCGAACCGAAAGCTTCAAAATCCCCAAACCAGAGCGCCAACAAACCCTATTGTAAAATCAAGACTCAGGGTTCGAAAAAGGATCAAAATTAAAGCTCAAATAAGGACAGCGTGAGCCTCCAGATGGACACAGGGAAAGACTCAAAAAGGAACGCGCGAGCATCACGGATTGGACTCATGCCAGGAACAGGGAAAGAGGGCCCGGCGGGGGGAACTGAACCCATGTCGTATTTACTTCGTCCGGCTGAAAAAAACAAAGTACGGACCTGCGTCCGAAGTTACAGAAAAAAAAAATATGAAAGAGAACCACTGGGCCGAAGAGGGGAAGAGGACGGGGGTTGAGAAAAAAAGAAAAAATTTCGGCAACAGACGACTTAGAAGAATTTGGAGTTATAGGAAGCGGAGCGTATCAAATCCGCATCCCTCGAAAAAACGGTCGCTCCGGACCAGGGTGATCCCTCGGGAAAACTCGGGGGACCAGAGAAAAGAAAGGCGCAGGAGCTTGGGAAAGAAAACACAATCTCAAGGGAAAGAAGTCGAGTCAGCTGGGCGGTGTCAGTGAAAAAAAAAAAAAGGGCGGACGAGCAACACGCTTGGTTTAGGGAAGTAACTGAAGGGAGGCAAAAAAAAGAACTGGATTCCATCTTTCCAGGGGAGGGGGTTCAGCGACGTCGTGGAAACCCGGCCTGAAAAGCAAGAATTGGGAAAAAGAGATGACGAAATGTGCTTCAGCGATAATGGGAACGGTCAGGAAGGTTTACGAGGAAAGATTTCGACTTAACTGAATAACGGGAAGGGGAAAGTCCGACCGGAAACCCTTGTTAACAGAGTTCCAAAAAGCAAAAAAGACATTCGGGTGGCAGGGGAAGGGTGAGCGTGAAAAGTCGCAAAAACGTAGGGCCAGGATTCAACAAAAATGCGCCCGACCGAAATAGGGGAGGCAGAAAAGTACGCGAAATCGATCAACCGTTCCATCACTTCTGTAATAGCGAAGGAGAGGGGGAAACAGGTCCGGAAAAAAAAAGAAAGCACGGGTATCCAAGGAGACTGGAGAAAAACCTAGGCGAACAGCAAGCATCTGAAAAAACAACCATTGCAAAAGGGGAGGACTAAAGGAAACCTCCTATAGCGGAAACTCGAAAAAAGGGAAAAAAAGCCTTACGCGGGGCAGAAAATGGAGCCAGTAGGACGAAACACATGTGGGGTAACAATCTGAACGAGAAAAGGGGGAGGACGAGCATCTCAGTATTAGACGACCAATCGAAAACGCAAAAAACAGAGATTAGGGTTAGAAGTATTTAATGAAATCATTTCTTATTCAAACGAGGAAAAAAAGAAGAGCTGGAAAAAGGAGGCGCGCAGCTTGATATCATCCGCTCCGCTCAGGGAAAAAACCGTGAGAGTTTGAAAATCTTAGGTGGGGGGTAAAACTGGTCATCGCCTAAACAGGCAAGGGAGATGCTTTGGGAAAAAGGGGGGCAAAGTAACAGTATACGAGGGGGGAATTGCATGAAGGAGGAAAGGGGGGGAATAAGAACCACGCCGATGGGCCCTAACTGCGTGAAAAACCGTGATAGGCAAAAACTGATGGGGGGGGGTGTAGGCGGAAAATTCTGGGGTTGGGAAAATCGTGTAGGATTCTGGGAAAGTTGCGACAAGGGTGCAAGGTAGACTATAGGGGAATAAGATCTTCAGAACAAAGCTGAAAAGGATATTTCTAACGTTAAAAGTGGGGAAACGGGGGAATCAGACTGAATGATTAAAAAAGGAAGGGACGAAGATGGGGATTAGAAAGGAAGCCTATCGCTAGAAGGGGGGGCGCATACTACGAAGTGCCTATTGGGGTATGAATCGCAAGGGAAAAAGGAAGCGATTACACAGGGCCCAGGCGGGGGGGTGTGCATCAGACTGTGAAGTCAATATAACCAAGTGGGGTTCGCAGGGGGGAAGACAGTTGGGGGTTTGGGGGGAAATTAAGATGCAAGAACAGAAGAAAATCGATTATTTCTTCAGGGGAGAAATGGGGGCTTGCGGCCCACCCAGTGCGGCTGGTGGGGGGGGTGCCAGGACAGGTAGAAAAAAGAAAAGCGTTAAGGCACCGGGGGGGACTCGTCTACCCGGTGGTCTATGGATCGGTCGCAGGGGAAAAGGAAAACAGCGATCTGGGAACAAGATAGAAAAAAAACTGGGGTGCAAAGAAGGGAAGGGCTTCGCCGAGCGTCGATCACTCAAGATCAGCGTAAAAGTGGATCGATAATAGAAGTTGATGGTAGGGACTGAAGTTTTCAGTCCGGGGGGGGCAAAGTAACGAAGACATCGACATGGGGGGTAAAGTAACCACAACGAAAAAAGAAGACCCGGGGAATGAGAGATATGGAGTTTTTCCCCCAAAAGGGGAAGCGGTTTCCTTGGGGCAGAAGCGCGTGAAAGGAGGGAAGGATCAGGGGACCGTGTAGAGCTGAAAGAAAAATGTTCGAAAAATCTTGGATGTACCATAGTGGTGATGACGCAAGGGAAGGATGTCTTGCGGAATGAATTTGCCATGTTCGACAGTCGGCCAGGGGAAATAGGCTTAAAGGAAGATGATGGGGCAGAAAGGGGGGAACACAACACCCCAATTCAGAGAAATAATCTTCCGCTTATACGGAGGAAACGGGAGCAGCGGGGGCATACACAAGATTGTGTGGGGGCGGTGAAAAAAGAGGGGGGTCAAATAGTGAGGGCGAGAGGCAGTAAAAAAAGGAAACAAAATGTCGGCGGAACGGAGGGGAAGATGGCACTAAACAGCCCGTCAAAAATGGAAAATGAACGTCGATGTCCACAGAAAAAAAATCCAACAAGGAGTTAGCAAAAAAAAAAAAGCAATTACCGGGAGAATAAAAAATGGGGGTTCTCAAGCTCCAGAACTCAAAGTATAACGCAAAAGGGGAAGGTGGAAAACACGTTGCCTTAACCAACTGAAAGGACAAGGTGTGAAGCGGGGCCAGGAGTCCGACAAAGTAAAAAAAACGACAAGCGGCAGGAAGGAGGACGAATATGGTCAGAACACGGAAGGAACGAAGTTAAAACTGAGCTGGGGTCGAAAAACGGGGGGGGGGGCGTCAAAAAACAGTAGTTAGAAAAGTGTGGGGTGAGCTTGAAAAATCTCTTGGGGCGCAATTTTCTATGTCCGCGGGAGGAGCGGAAAAAGAAGAGAGGGAGCTCAGATTAGTGGAACGGAGAACGTCTTCAGTCTAAAGGGGCCCGGCTTGTTATTAAGGTGAGAAGCGAGAACAGGAAAAAGAAGGGAAAAAGAATCCTCCGTGGGGACCACGGAGGACCAGAAAAGTTCGCAGCGTTAAGAGAGAAGGCCCTTCAACAACCAAGGACGAAGTCGAAAAAGTTAAGGAGTTGTGATGAGAGGGAAAAAAATGAGGGACCTAAACCGGATGGCGGGCAAACGAAAGAGGTGCCAAAAAGAGCGCTCAAGTAGCGGGCTTTTAACAAGGGGAAACTTCAATTCTGAAAAGGGCAAAAATGAATGGAGATCAAGAAAGGGGGGGGGATTCGGGGGAATGTGGTGTCCAAGGGAGTGAAAAAGAACAACTGAATTGGGTAAGTGGTCGTGCTTTCGAACGCTTACTAAGCACCATCGAAGGAGGAAAGAGGTTGTCGTTTAGGGAAGAGGGGGAAACGATGCGACAGATTATGGTACTGAAAAGGGGAGGGAATTTGGGTGTCGGGTGAAGAGGGTGGGACGGGACAGAGAAAATGGCTGACTCGAAAAAAAAAAGGTGACGGAAATGAAAGGGGGGGGGATTGGAAAAGGGGCGCTTTGCCATCATGGAGAAAAGGGAGAAAGGGAATCTTTGTACCCTTGACCTGCCAGAGTAACTCGGGACACAATTTTGCCCCGGGGATTTACCCCACCAACATGGTTTTTCCTGGGTTTCGATTTTCCTTTTGCAATCCTGGGAGACACGGAGACGTCCTTTTCCAAATAGATAGCCGTG
>Ga0179593_1540810_pt1 | contig 30840 bp, 37 predicted proteins | sample CZODoug2_1_08_16_FD_185931 | JGI IMG/M metagenome (GOLD analysis project Ga0179593, IMG submission 185931) | Vadose zone soil fungal communities from Angelo Coast Range Reserve, California, USA - CZODoug2_1_08_16fungal (PacBio error correction) | ecosystem: Environmental > Terrestrial > Soil >...
CCTTTTTCACCCGCCGCGGCAGAAAAAAAGCCTCTCCTCTGCCGTCTTTGCAGAAGAAGCCAGAGGAAATCAGGTTACAGTGAAAAGAAGAGACGTTTTGTGCTAAAGAGAGTTGGTCTCCCGAGGAACAATTGAAACGGGAAAAAACCCGCTCTCGCTGAAAAAAAAAGAGGGGGGATCTTCTTTAGGCGATGACCGGAAAAAAAAAAAACAGTCGAGGCTCAGCAGAAAGGGGAAAAAGCTCAGAGAAAAACGATCTCCAGCGTCGCGGCAGAAAAGAACCGGGCGTCAAAGAAAGGCCAGCGACGACTCCCGGGGACCAAAAATGCAAAGTGGGAAAAAGTGCTGGTGTCCGCGACCGAAGAAAAAAAGAGAGACCTTTCCACGACACCAGCCCGGGGGAGAAAGGGACGCTCGTCCGCCGCGCGAGAGGAAGTCGCGGAAAGGGGGAACGTTTTGGCGGTGTCCGAAAGGAATGTGTGCCGCCCTCGGTCGGGAAGGGGGGAGGGGGGCTCCTTCCATGATGGAAGGTCAAAGAGGGGGGAGGCTTTTCTGCCGGTGGAAAAAGGGTTGAGCCGCAGGCCCATCGAAAACGCCCTGGTGGCCCGGCGACGAAAAAGGTAGGGGTTCCTGCCGCGCGGAAAAAAAGATTCGGACCAACCGCGGAAAGCTGTGCCGCTGGGTTCCCAAAGGAAACCCGTCGGAAAAAGAGATTATCGTCACAACGGTGGGGAAAACAGGCGGACCTCAAAGAAAAGCCGCTGAGTGGGCTCGGGAGGGAAGAGGGCGACGAAAGAAGAAAGATCGCCTGGGTGTCGTCGGGAAGACCTGACATTGACCCGCCGCCGACCAAAAAAAACTCTGCTCGCCGCCGGGAAACCTTACCGTCGTCGAATGAAAAACCAGTGAGGGACCGAAAAAAAGGCTGAGCTTGGCGTTCGGCTGCAAAAAGGTTGATCCGCCGGTCGCCGGAGGGGCGTGCTGCTGCTGAAAATCGAGGAGAATTCAAAGCTTCTCATCAGGAAAGGCTCTTTCGAAAGATCGGAGGGAGAAAAGTTCCTCTCTTCGAAGCGTTCTTTCTTCCTAACAGAAACAAAACACACACCGGGGGTCCTGACGCAGCTGGAAGTCCTGCGGCGAGGGGAAGAAAGGAAACGTCTCGGGGCATGGGCGGAAAGGTGTTTTGCCCGGGTGGTGGAGGGCGCTGCCGGAGTCGGGGGAATCGTGTTCGCCGGCGGAACACACCGTCGCTGGAAGCAACCAAAAAACCAGGGAAGAGACCAGGAGGCGAATCACAAAGTGCGCTGGCGATCAGCAGAGAGAGTCGTGACGACGGGGGTCGCTTCGGAAAAAAGAGAGGACCGCCGCCGGGACTGGTCACTCTTGTGTGGAAAAAGGGTGGGTGGTCGGGGACGACGGAAAAAAAGTGGAAAAGGGCGCTGGTTTCGGCGAGGCGCGGAGAAAAAGCGCTCGGTACGCAAAGTGTCCTCCACGGTGAGAAAAAGGCAGAAAAAAGAAAAGGCACCGCGCTCGCCAAAGCCCGGTTCTGCTGAAAGGGCAACTGGATGGGGGGGGAGGAGGAAAGGGTTCTCTCCTGGGGAAAAGCAAAAAGCTTTGCTTCTCTAAGGAAGGGACCGGGCTTCCCTTGAGCGGAAATCTCACAACAACACCGGAGGAGGGGGTCGGCCCGCTCCAGGAGGAAGACCGGACAGCACTCTGTGCCCGATGATCAGGAGAAAGGCGCGCACCAGAAACAGCTGGAAAAAAAAGGCACGATCAGCGGCGAGAGGAACAAGGGGGCGTGGGCAAAGGGCACGGGACGTGGCGGGCACACCACGGCGGAAAAAGGGACACGGCCACGACGCGCTGGAAAGGCCGTTAGCTCAGCGCCTCGAAGAAACCTCCAGGAAAAAGGGGGAAAAAAAAAAACAGCACGGGAAAAGGGCCCCCCGACCACAAAGGAACACAGCGTGAGAAGAACGGGAGGCGAGAGGAGCCGAGATCCTGGACAGAAAAAAGAGCACGCTCGTCATTATGAAAAAGGACTTCGTCTCCAGTCCAACGAGGGGGACAGGGAAAGGGGGTGGAGGGTTCCTCCTAGCAGCGACGGGGGGTCCATACCAGCCGCGAAAAAATCCGTACCCGCAGCGCCGCGGAAGAAACAAAGAGGAGGGGAAGCAAAGACCCGCTGCTGCTTCCGAAAGCGGTTCGACTGACAGCTGCAACGGCAAAAGAAGAAAAAGTCAGTCCTACCACCAGGGGAGCAGCTGGGACGGTTCCAGCCCTACAAAGAAGCGAGAAAAAAAAAAACACCCCAACACCAAAATAGCCCAGAAGCTGACGACCGTGTCTGAGGGAGAAGGCCGCGAGCAGAAAAAAGAAAAAAAGAAACGGGGAAAAAGGAAAAGGCAGGAGAAGCCGAACGCCACCAGAAAACGGGGGCCACAAAAAAACACGACCCCGATGTCGAACGAAAGCGCGGCAGGGGAAGAAGGCGGGTCGAAAAAATAACTCAACTAAAAAAGAAAACGGGAGACAAGGAAGGGTAGCGAAGCCGTGACTATAACACAAAAAAAGGAAAAAAAATGGCGGCCAGTACTCCATCTGGAAAGGGACCCTAAACAAAAAAAAAAATAAGAATAAAGGAAAAAGGAAAACAAAAAAAAAAAAGTGTGCAAACCGTTGGGAGATAAGCTACGTCCGCCGGGCGGCAGAACAACAAAAACCGTTTACCCGCGAAAAAAAGCGGGGGAGGGGGGGTCAAGAAAGGCTCTTCGCTGGAGGGGGAACGCGTCCCGCGCCCGGACTCGTCTCGAGGCCACCAGGGGGACGAGGAGCTGGGCCTGCGGAAGAAAAAGCGCTGACACCGCCGAAAAGCGCTGGCGGTTGCAAAAACTAAACAAGATCCTGGCCCGGAGGCGCGAGGAGCGTTCCATCGCAAAAGAGGACACAGAAAAGGGAGATCTAGCCTGGCGAAGAAAAAAAAAGTCGACGCGACGTGAGAAAACGCGCGCGCCGGACAGCAGGGGAAGAGTCAACAAAAGGGACGGTACGTCTCGGGGCGGCTTCTGTCGCGGACAACAAAGGCCTGCTGGTCGAGCACCTCACCGCGAGGATCGTCACATCGGGAAAGGGAGGAGGGGAAGGATCGCGGCCGCCCGGGAAAGGGCGGCAGGGAACGTCGCCCAGGTGACCCAGGACTGCGAAAGAAAGTTCTTTTCTGCTGTCAAAAAAAGAAGCTACCTCGCGAGGGGAGCTTCTCTATCTTGGGGGGGAGGGGCAGGGGCAGAGAGGAATCGGTGGGCAGCAAGAAAAGCCCGCACCCTGCTCACCTGCAGAACAGCTGGGGCACCAAGGCCGACGAAAAAGAATGAAGAGAGAGAGGGAAGGGAAAAACGGGCTTACGGCATCTCTCGAAAAAAAAAAGGGAAGTTCCGCACGCAAACCGGGAGGAAGAGAAAATCGGCAAGCCGGAGGAAGGCGTGCGGCCCAGCTTTTCCAAGGAAAGGCATGGGGCCGGGTGCGAGCCGGAAAAAAATTGGCTGCCCACCGCGGGAGGGGACGCGGCCAACCGGCACCGCCACCAAAAGGAAGAGAAACTGGCTGTAGGCGATGACGGCGAGGGGAAAAAAAAGCCATTCGAAGGCTCAGAAAAAAAGGGGTGTCCAGCTCGGGGGGCAGAGGAAGAGCCACGGAAATCGGCGTCCGCGCCGGGAGGGAATCCGCTTCCCTTCCATCGAGTCCGCCTATTTATACGAGCGCTGGGGGGGGCCGAAAAAAGGCGGTGTGTCCTCGAAGGAAAAACCGGTCCACGAAACCACAAGGGAGCGGCCCTTATAAGAGCGAGAGGAGGCGCGAGAACAAGGAGCGTCGACGTGTCCGGAAAAAGCCCAGTCGAGAGAAAAAGCGGCGGCGATCAGGGGAGGGCATCGAGGAGACGGCCAGGATCGTGCCGAAGTGAGAGAGGGGACGACCAGCGCGAAAAGGCCGGTGTACAGAGGCGGTGAGAAAGCCCATCAGACCGAAAAAGGGAGGAGCCCTTGTTTCCGACCGGCCTGAGAGGGCGGTCGCCTTCGAGACGGAAGGAACACGTATCGGACCACAAAAGACCCTCTCCCTCTGTCCAAACTTTCGGCTTGAACAAGCCCGGAAAAAAGTAGCTTATCTTCACAACAGGGGAACACGGCTGACAGAGAAGCTCTCCTCGTAGTGGGCGATCGGTCAAATGGCGCGGCAAGAAAAGAGAAACGCTTCGCCCGGAGGGAAGTACCCGTACCTAGCGCCCTCCGCCGAAAAAACGACTGCAAGCTGCTCCAGGAAACAGTACGTCGTCTAACATCGTGGCGAGGCGGGTGCCCCCGTGCTGAGAGCTTCCCGTTTTCCCGGTTGAAAAAACCTTGAGGGGCTCCGCTGTCTTTGCGCTTCACAAGTCCTCTTCTCTCAAAAGGGTCCTCATCTTTCGCTTCTCGTGAAAGCGGAAATCAGCGAGGCGAGGCGGTCGGCTGACTTACACGAAAAGCTGCCTCTACACCGAGAAGGTCGAAAAGAATTTACGACGCTAGAAAAACTCGTAAGAAGCCTTCTTCTCCCCTGGCTTCCCTAAAGAATTCCAAAGAATGAGGCGAATTTTTTTTCCCTGGAAGGGCCTCTTTCTCTTTCCAGTGAAAGTTTTTTGAGCGAGAGACTTTTGAGGGAAAGGTCTACCTCTTCAAACCGTCGCGGGGGGAAAGAGCAAAAAACCCCGACCAGACTTCTTCTACAAAAAGGGGGGTCGTTGGAAGCGAGAGCATTTCTGGGACACTTGAAGGTCCTTAGGGGACCTTATCTCGGCGATAGGGAAAGGATCCGCCGCAGAAGCTGTCTAGGAACCTGGTCACAGACCTGCTGTTCAAAGAAAGGGTGTTCTTGGGGGGGTATCAGGCGACGGAAGGTTTCCCACCGACGGTGTGTAAGGCGCTGGTGAGCGGAGGGCCGTTTCACCGGGAGGGATCGGTACCATCGCGTTCGGAAGGGTCCCGAAGGGCTCTCTCCGGGGAGAGGGTTCCTCCCCTTAAAGAACGTTCAAGGAAAAGGCGCTAAAGAACGTGTTCCTCTCAGGACCGAGCTGGTGCTGGGGGGGCCCCTTGGTGCGAGGAAAGGACCGCACGGAGAAAAAGCACTCGTGGCTAGGCTTTTGTAATACCTGGGTAAGGGTCCCTGGAGGAGAAAATCTCTCTCAACAACAACAAAAAGAGATATATGGGCACGAGGGCCTGAAAAAGTTCCCGCTTAAAGGACGCATCAGCAGCACGGAAAAGAAGTGCGGTCATCTGAAAGAAAAAAAAAATCACAGAAAGGGGAACAGCTCGAACCCCAAAAAGGGCGAGTGAACCTGTCATCAGGGAAAAAGCGCGGCGATCGCAGGCAATGCTCTTACTGGAACACCGGGGGGGGAACGAGCGCAGGCGGACAAAGGAAGCTGGTACTAAAAAGGTCGGGGGGGTAGCTCAGTCGAAAACTAACCAGGCGCAGCGAAAAAAGGCGTGAACCGGGGATCGACAACAGACTAAAGACCTACCACCACCAGAGAGAAGGAACACCAGCGGGGAAAGCCAGCGACGAAAAAAAAAGATAAAAGCCCCCCAAATCGCCGAGATCCGGAAAAGCGGAGGGGAACGACAGTCGTCACCAGCACTGACGGGGAAAAAGTTTGTCGACTAATGGGGTGGGCCAGGGTGTCGGGCCGAATCAGCTACGTTGTGGGGGACACAGAAAGCGACAAGAAAACCGCCGTACCCGGCAGAGGGAAAAGAAAACCACCCTTTTCAAAAAAAGACGGGAAGGCGCCCATTCCCCTCTCTGAGGAAAGGAAAAAGTGCGACGAAAAGATGTACGTTCTGTGATCACTGAAGAGGAAAAGGCGTCCGGCCGAAAGAACTCTTTGAAAATGGAGTTTCCGTTCAAAAAATGCCATCAGAAACCCTCCGTCAAAAGAAAGGAAGCATGATCCATGTCTAAAAAAAAAAGACCTTTCTTATCACACTGAAAGAAGAAAAGAACTCCATCCATCGCACGAGGATAAACATTCCACAAGAACCGAGAACTTTTTCAAAAAAAAAAAAACCTCACTTTCCCAGGAAAAGGACGTACTGTGTCGGGGAAGAAAAACTTTCCCGACTAAAAAGTCGGAGGCGCGAGAGGGGAAAGAAAGGGTACTCTAACCGACTATCACCCAGCGCAGTGCGTCAGAAGTACCTCTCCCGCACAAAAAGAAAATGAACGTAGAGAGCGAGGAAAACCGGTTTCTGCAACCGGTAAGAAGCTACGGTCGCCGGAGGAAAAAGAGAATTGTTACCCGCAAATAGAGGGGGGGGGGGGTCCGAAAGAAAAACTGCCGGCGTCTCGAAGGAGAAAGAAGAAAACTGAGCGGCCGGACTCGTAAAAGGAAAAAAAGAACAAGCTGGCCCGTTAGATTGGCCTGAAAACGAAAGGCGCGGAGGGGAAGTCACCGGCGCGCTCGAAAAAAAGAGGACCAACCCTACTTCGGAACTTTCCTAAAAAAGAAGCGGAACGACCGTGGGAGGGAAATCGCCGCCGCGGGAAAAACAGGAAGAGATCGACTGGCGCACAGCCGGAGAGACGCGACGTTGCTGTAAGAAAAGGCCAAGGCGGATCAGAAAGGAGGTTGTCGTGGACCGGTACGTCGAGGAAAAGACGGGACACCCCGCCGTCGGTCGGGAATCACATAAAACAAAGCTCTGGGGGGACCGGCATCCTCGATCAAAGGCGCTGACGGGCACGGATCGCGGCAAGGGGAAAGGCGGCCGGCGCTACGCTGGAGGAAGAAGACCCGGCCCCACTGAGCTGGAAAGGAAACTCGACTGGCCGTTCGGGAAGAAAAATAATCGCCTACAGCAGCTACCGAGAAAAATCGTGGCTGAGGGAGGGTTCGGTGCCGCGCGGAAAGGGGCGGTCTACCAACTCGCCGCGGAAAAAAAAAGGAGCCGGCTCTCCCGCCACCCGGGACTAAAGGGAAGCCGCTGTACCAGCTTGGCCGCAAAAAAAAACCGCCGAGACCCGACGGCAGCAGGCGAGGGAAGGGAAAAACGGCGTGACCGTCATCGCTCTCCACACAAAGGGAGAGAGATTCCGTCACTCGGAAGGCCGCGTCCCCTCTCCATAAAAAAGAAAGGCTGAAGAGGGGGCTTACAGGCGGGCAGGGGGGAATTCCAGCGGCACGCGGCATTGCAGGGGGAAAAGAAGGCGGGCTCTCCTTCTCCGGTGAAGCCCAGGGAGGTGGTCTAAGGAAAAACCTGCTTCCTTCCACACCGCTCGCGCATCCCCGAGAAAAAAAAGCCGGAGGGGGATGCTTTATGAGAAGGAAGGGGCCGCCTTCCCTACAAAAAGAGGCTCAGCCGCATTCCTTTGTCCAGACAGGGTGCTACGCTCTCCAGCGAAGGAACCTCACCGCCCGGGGAAAGGGATCCGCTTCCTCTTCCAGAAGGGGGGGAAAGAGATGTAGCCTATATTCCTGTGGAAAGTGCTCTACCATCATTCCGAAGAGAAATTCAAGAAGACGCCGGGGAAAAAAAACGTCCACGACAACCATCCGGAAGAGAAATGATCCGCTTCGTAAAAAAAAAGCGATCAGCACAGGAAAGGGCGAACAAAGGCTTGGAAAAGGATCTCGTCGGGGGGGGAGGATGGCGGAGAAGGGAAGGGGGCCATCGTCGAATAGGGGGCTCCGGCCATTATCAGTCCTACTTCCTTTTTGGGGAAAGAAACTACCAGCTAGGAAAAGGGCGGCCGTGGAAGAAGTCGTGTTGATCCGCATGAACAGAGAAAAAAAAAAGATGGGTTACTCTTCTCCCTGGATGGGAGGACGAGGTCCGGAAGAAAAAGGACGGTCGCACTTCGAGAGCAAAAAAAGCCACGAATCTTTAGAAAAAAGACGCTCTGCCCCGGGGGGGGGAAAAGGTAACCTCTGAAAAAACCTTTCTTGGGGGGGGGCTAGGGGAACCTTCGAAAAAAGAACAACCGGTTTGCAAGAAGGGGGCCCCCGGCTGAACCTCGAAAGCTCGAGAACGGACCCGGATGGATGGCGCGGTAAGGCCCTGCACTGCCTAAAGGACCGTCTCAAAGAGTAGCGCGTAAATACGAGAAAAACACCGCCGAAAAGAGTCGTCGCAGCGGAAGCGTAAACCACGAAGGCGACAATCTGGCGAGAGGGTGGCCGGGAGGAAAAGGGGCTGAGAGGGCGTTAGTCCCGTTGGGGAAAGGGAAGGGCGGCCCGCAGAGGTGGTTGCTTCTGGAGAAGCGTCCCTTGGGAAAATCGGGAGGAGTCTTCTCTGGAAAAAAAAGCGGAAAGGTCCTTTTTCCTACGCTTTGTCAGTGGGAAAGAGTACACTCAACTCTTCTGAAAATAAACGCCATGGAATGACTCCTCTGGTGGGAAAGGAGATTCTTCTGGGGACGCACAGTTTGAAGAGGGCTCTGTCGACGGGTCTCCCAGAAAAATAATGGCGGACAAGGAAAGGAGCGGCGGCTCGGGAGGTGCCCTGTTTTTCTGAGAGGGCCTTTTACTGCGGGGTCTCATAATCCGTCGCCTTCTGTATTACCGAAACACACGGAAAAGTGCACCCGCAAAACATGGCCACCCTTCTCTAAAGGCTAACACCCCGGTTGGACTTTAAGAAAAAAAAAAAGACAGTTCTCTTTTGCAAGTACGGATGTCGAGTCGTTACTACGGGAAAAGCCGCTCTCGGAGGAGGAGTCGTTAGAAGAACCGCCGGTAGACTGGAAAAGAAAGCTTTTGGGAAAGGTCCCGAGGGGGGTCGTTTTTTCGGAGAGTCTTTGAGACTGCCTTAGGGAGCCGGACTTTGGGCGGAGGGTTTCGGCGATGCGAAACCGGCCGTGAAGAAAGAGGTAACAGAATCTTGGAGTCCTCCACGGGGGATTCCACGTCGGTGGGAAAAACCGCCAAGTCGCGGACGCTCGCCGCGTCTTCAGAAGGGGGTCATGAACCTGGGGGAAGCTAGCCGCTGATCGTGAAAAAAAAAAAACAAAAAAGGTGGATGGGGAGCGCTGTTCAGCAGAGGGCGCTCCTGTTTAGGGGGGGAAAAAAGCTGACCTCACTGAGAACAGCTTTCTTCTGAGGGGCAAGGGGAAGTCCGGGTCAAAAAAACCTGGAGCGGGAAAGGGAACATCTCTCTCAAAATAGATCAAGAGGAGGGGGACCGCTCCACAAAAAAAAAAAAAAAAAAAAAAAAAAACCAAAAAAAAAAAAAAAAAAAAACCCCCCAAAAACAAACCAAGGGACGCCAAAGGGGAAAGAGTAGGCAGCGCAAAGGTGGGCCCCGGAGAAAGAAAGCAATCTAACCCTTCTGCAGAAAAGAACAGGAAACCCCCGAAAAAAAGAGGAAAGGCGGCGATATAACAAGGGGAAAAAAAAAGGCGGCCTCGCGGTGCTAGCGAAAAGAGTACGTGGCAGGCATGAGGGGCGAGCGGGAATGGGCGTACAACGAAAAAAAAAGGGTACGAGGGAGGGGAAAACGGCCGGTCTCTCAGCGCGAAGGCTCAGGGGGCAGAAAAACCGTCCGGAGAACGTCTCCCCGACTCAGTCCACAAAAACAGAATCGTAAATCGTACACAAGCGAACAGCACCGGAGGGGGAAGAAAACGCCCTTTATCCGAGAAGGCTATCCGGAAATCACCGTCGTCAGAGCCAAAAGCGTCATGAGCGCACTGACGGAGCGCCAACGATGTTTGAAAAGGTAGAAAGGTTGGAAAAATGCGGGAAAAATGCCTAAGGAAAAAAACCCCCCCCTAAAAATTAAGGTCATCCAGGAAAAGATCTCGCGACCTCCTTACCCGGAAAGAGAAAAAAAAAGCACCACCCTGGCAAAAAAGCCTCCCCAAAAGGCCGCTCTTCCTCCAAGAAGGAGGTCTACTAAGGGGAAAGGATAGCTTTACCGCGGGTGGAGGGGGAGCACGGAAGGGGCGTCCATTGCAAGAAATGTCAGAGGTTTCTCTCAGCACATCGGTCAGGAGTGGGGGCCCCAAATCCAAAGAGAAAATCGATTACCATAGGGGGGAAAGCTATCATCACGATCCAGCAGAGCTTCCTACAGAACTAACTTAAAAGAAGAAGCATCAAAGGCCCAGCTTCCTTGCGAGGAAAAAGTCGCACCGGCCGAACTCCACTCAAGAGGGGCCATCCCTTCCACGGTCCTCTCCACATGTAAACTGGAGGTGACGTCGAAGGGGTGCCTACGGGAGAAAAGTTCTGCGTCTGCGGGACATCTTCATTTACTTTTACGCGAAAAGAGAGACCAAAGAAGAGAGGTAGAAAAAAGCCAGCCTGACGCGAGGAAAAAGAAAAAAACAACTCCGAGTAGCGTCCTCGATATTGCGGGAAAGTGCAACGTTTAGGGGAAGGGGGACGATATCTACGGGGAAAAAGGAGGGCAATACCGTCGTCTGAAGGGACGCGGTAAACCCGGGAAAAGGGGGGTAGTAGGAGGAGTGCTCGCGAGGGGGGAGTCTCGAAGGCGACCGAGTGGAAAATGAGCAGGCCGGACCGAGAATATGAAACACGGCGCGCGGAAAAAAGGGAGGAGATGGCCTGCGGGAAAAAGAAAAAAAGACCGCTCTAAGGGCCGGCCGCACGGAAGCTGCAGGAGTCCCTCGCGAAAAAAGCGGCCGCGATCCTGGAAAAGCGAGCTCGACGAAAGGGGGGGAAAGAAAGATCTCCGCCGCAAAAAAAAAATCTATAGAACTGTCGAAAAAAAAAAGGAGGGACACGGCTCCCCCCCAAAAAAAAAAAAAAAAAAAGGACGCTACGGTGCTGGAAAAATCGCGCCGCGCGCGCCGAAAAAAGGGGTGGAGCGGAGAGCCCACCCGGAGGGGGGGGGGAAAGTCGAGGGTGTGCCCGGCGTAGGAAGAAAAAGCACGTCGTCGGAGAAGAAGCACCTCACCGCGCGTGACAAAAGAACATAGCGAACCGGGGGGTCGTCGCTGACGGGAAAAGAGGCCGCCAGACGCCGGTCTGCCGTCGAGAAAAAGAAGTATCACCGGTGCAAAAAAAACCGCTGCTGCGGGAGGAAAAAAAAGAAGAGTCGGGCCGGCGGTCCGCGCAGGGCAAAGGGAAGAGCCTCGCGCTGGTGCTAAAGAGTAACGGCGGGGGTTGGAGGAAAAGGTAAGCGTGGCCGCGGGAAAAAGGAGCGGTGGTCAGCCCTCCCAAAAAAGGAGCCGCACCCTTCTCAACAGAAGTCGGCTGGGCTGGGCCGCAAAGGAAAAAACAACGCCTCCCCCGGAAAAAAGAAGGACGCCCCGACGGTCACGGCGAAAGGGGGACCGCGGCGGGTGACAAAGGAGGGACGGTCATCGAAAAAGGGAGGAGATGAAAAGATATAGAGGGAAAAGAAGGGGAAACGCCGCGGCCAAAAGCCCATCTGCCTCTCGAAGCGTAGGATGGCGGCGCGGTGAGGAAAGAGGGGAAAAAGCAGGCAGGTGAGCAGGCCGGCTCCGGTGGTGGGCTGGGATAAAAGAGGTGTTCTACGAGAAAGGAGAAATGCGAAGAAACCTGCCACAAAAAATCCGCAGAGAAAGCCCCATCGCGATTAAGCGAGGAGAATGGACGGCGCTTGACAGCCCAACGGACAAAAGAGAGCAGGCCGGTTCCATCTCAGGGGGGAAAGATCGCCAGCGTCCGCGCCGGCCGCAGAAGGAAGAGGGCGTCCGCGATCCTCGTGCGCAACCAGAAAGACTCCCCTTGTCCAGAAGAAAAAAGGACCGGTGGCCCCGCTCTTTGAGGGGGGGGAAAAAAAACATCATTCCGAAGAAAAAAAAAGAGGGAAGCCGCACTAAAAAGGGAATCAAACTCGCTTACCGGTAAAAAAAGGGGGGACTGCAGCCAAGCGCCCTGATCACGAAAAGAGCTCTATCGGTCGCGTCCTACTTTGTGGGGTCAAGAAGGGAGGGCACCAGATCTCGTCGTTGGAGGGAAAGGGGCGGCGACAGAAAAGATCCCCGGTCGGAAAAGCGCCGGCCATGAATCTTGCAAGAAGAGGGTAAAGGGTATACCGAGAAGAGACGGTGTAACATCGCGAAAAGGGGGTTTAATCCCAGGAAGAAACGTGACTCTCTCCAAGGGGGTCGGACGAGGTCCTGCCCTAATGAGCTCTTGACAGGGGCGACTTCGAGAGCCGGAAAAAGGTCCTCTAGTCGGACATCTCAGGGAAAAGTGAAGCGGGTAACACTGAGAAGAGGGCCCGATGCCGAAAGATCGTCACAAAAAGGGCCAGTCAAACCGGGTGAAAGTCCCGGATCTCGAGGAAAAGACATTCCGCGGGGGGCGCGGATGGCGCGGGAATGGCGACGCTCACTGCTGAGCCCATCCGAAAAAGAAGAGGCGGCTTCTCGTGAAAGACTGACATGCTTCCTACAATCCTCCGGAAAGACTTCTTCGTCAAAAAAAGGATCTCCTCCCGTAAAAGTGACCAGTAAAGAAAACAGGGGAGAACCTTTCTTTTTTCGATCAATGTCGTAAGGGTGAGGTACGACTTCCCGGTTGCATGGGGGGGGGGGAATCCTTGCTCAAAAGACTGGGGGGGAGTGCGCTTCCTCGAGGGAAGCTGCTGAGAAAAAAAGGTCTGTCCTCAGGCGCCGGGAGAGGGAGGCCCGGAAAAAAGAGGGTCACGCTTCAGAGGGGAGGTCCGGTCTTACGAAAAAAGCCTCTTACACAAACCCCAGGGGAAAGGGTGGTCTTAGAGACATGTTCTGAAGGGTCTCAAAGCGTAAAAAGGCCGGCGTGGAGGAGACGTGGAGGACGAAGGGGAATGGGCGAAGCCTGCGGAGGAAAGGTTTGCCCTTGGTGGGGAAAAGGGGAAAATCGTGGAGAAACGGGTAAGAGGGAAGGGCAGGCTCGTGTTCGCCGGGGGGAGGAGTCAAACACCCCTATAGGCGTCACCCTCAAAAAGGACCAACCCGGGGAAAATAATATAAACCATTAGGAGGGAACCTTGGGGGTTGACTCGTTGGACTGGGGTCAGAAAGGAAGTGTGTTCGCTGCTATAAGAGGCGCTCGTGGGGACGCTTCTGAAGAGGGGGGAAAATCTCTCTTCTATAGGAAGAAAAGGGATCCGCCGAAGGGGTGGCTTTCGCTGCTTACCTGGGAAAAGTCCTGTTTTCCCGATCCTTGTGGGGAAAGGGCGCTGAATTCGGGGGAGGCGTTTCCCCCGGTTGTATCTTCGGATTTGGGTTGAAAGAGCGAGCTCTGGGGGGGGGGGGGGGGAAAAAAAAGGAGTAAACGAACAAAGGGCTGGAGTGCCCTGCGAGTTGTTCCTTTGGAAAGAACTTTCTCGAGGAAGCCGAAAAAGTTCCCTCCCCGGGAAGCGCCTTCCACCCTTCCTCTCTCCATCTCGTTCTCCTGGAAGTCTTCCCTTTTTCACGGAAAATCGTGCCCTAGCTTGGGGAGGGAGGTCCAGCTGTTCCTGTTGCGCAGAAACTGACCTCACTGATCCATCGGGGGGGAAGCGTGCTGAAAAAAAAAAAAAAAAAAAAATGCTCGTAACGCGGGAAAAGACGGTGCGTCACAAGGAGGAAAATCTCTCTCCACAACAAAAAAAAGTAAAGTAAGAGATTTTCGGAAAAAGAAAGGCCCCGTTGGAAAAAAAGAGAAGCAGCATCAGCTGTTGCCCGAGGGAAGCGCATCTACCCCGGCTCGCACAGGAAAAGGGGAAAAAAAAAGAAATAAAGCATCCAGCTCGGGCACGGAAAGAAAAACGGTCCGCATTAACCGGCGACGGAAAAGCGCCGTTGCAGGACGTTTAGGGGGGAAACGGCTAACTCGAGGGAGAGGACACTTCCACTACCGAGCGGGGGAAGATCGATTCGGGACAGTGCCCTTAGCCAACGAAGAAGGGGGGGGGAGGAAGCTACACACCTTCCTGCGGAACAGCGAAAAGAAAAAAGAGACAGCGCCACCCCTACCACCACAAAGGAGAAGTAACACCATCTTTACCGGGGAGAATCTGGGACAACTGGAGGCCTGCTTCGGGGGGAAGCCCTGTATCCAGATAGACCGGGAAAAAAGTTCGGAACCTTCTTCACGACAACGAAAAGGGGGGAGAATCTCATCTCAGAAAGAAGACTCCATTCCAAAGAGGGTAGAGCATGGTTTGCCAGGGGGGCGGTCAAAATCATCTACTTGGGGGGGGGAAGACAGCCGTCTAACAATGAGGAGGGGGAAGACCGCCTTACAAAAAAAGGACACCAACCCCGTTCAAACAACCTCCTCCGGAAAAAACCTCGCTGGGAGGAAGCCATCGGAGATTCGAGGGAATACAACTGAGGGGCTCGTTTAGAGGAAGACAGCGGCCGGAACGTCAGGCCGACAAAAAAGGGAACCGGTTTAGAGAAAAAGAGGCGTTGAAAGAAGGACCGCCAGCAGAATCGCTGACCAGGCAGAAATTAAGAATCAGGAAATGCGGACGACCGTAGGGGAGGAAGGCCGGGACGTAAAAAGCGAGAAAGAAAACACACGTTCCGTCTCCCAAAAAAGAAGGGATCAACCAGGAAAAAAAGCCGACCTCCACTCTAAACGCCAGCCGGTCCACCTCGAGAAAGAAAAAAACAATGTGAAAAAAAGACGTCCGTGGTCAGGGGGGAGAGAGTGCCACGACTTCCGGTAGAAGCGGCGCGACGGCCTCGGAGGGGAAGGAAGGACAGTCACCAGGGCTAGAGCGGGAAGAGGTGCAGCCGGGACCATCCTGTCCCGGAGAATACAGCGGATGATCGTCCGAGGGGGTCCGCGTGGGCAAAAGAAACCGGTTTGTGACTATAAGCGAGGAAAAAAAAAAAGGTCAAGGGACCGGCGGCGAAGTGGGACAAAAAAAAAAAAAAAAGGAGGAGAGGGAGTCGGGGGGAAAGAAGGGCGCGCTCAGGGAAGGGGGCGTCTCTAGGGGGGGAGAAAAAAAACTAAACCGGCAGCTCAAAGCACGAGGCCACCATGGTAAAGGAAAAACTGGCCGATTAGAGGGGGGGATGCGCTCAAAAGAAGGGCGCACGTACACCTTAAAAAGCTCCGATGGTCTTCCCTCCAAAAAAAAAAAAAAAAAAGCTTACCAACCCATAGAGAAAAATGGCCGGCGCCCAGCTCGAGAGGAAGGAGGGGGCGGCCACCCCTTATCGCAGAAAGAAACCGACTCGAAAGAAAAGCTACGCCAGGCGTACCCTTAGAAAGGAGGATCGCGCCGCGCGCTCCTACGATCGGGGAGGAGGTGGCCGATCACACCCGCTTTTTGGCAAGGGGACTCCCCCCTAGTTTTTGCCCGAGGGAGAGAACAACCAGGGCGTCGTCCTCTGGGAAAAAAACTGGGCCACCTTCATGAGGGAGGGAAAGAAAAAACCGGGGATTCTTCTCTGGACTGGAAGAGAAGCCCGTCGCGGCCCGAGTCGCCAAGAGGAATATAGCCCCTGTTCCCCCTTAGCGGAAAAAGGAGGCTGAGCCTCTACGGAGGGAGGAGGCGGTCATCGCCGTCATCGCCTAAAAAAGAAGAAAAATCGCGCTTGGGGCTGCAAAGAGGGCGACGGTGTGTTGCGGTGCCGGAGAGGAGGAGAAAGGGGCGACCAACTCGCCGCTTTGGGCAGAAAGAAAAAAAGGCCGGCGCCCCGCCCCCCGGAGAAGGCGCGTGCGCGTAACCTCTGGTCCGAAAGAAGAAACACCTCCTTACGCCCCGAAGGGAAGGGGGGAGGGGGGGAAGGAGGAAAAAAGCGGGCGGTGACAACGTCTTGACGGAAGAGAAAAAGGGATGAGGAGGAAAAGATATATATCGGAAGGCACGGTTGTAACTCCTCTTCCAAGAAAAAAAGATCGCCGCTGCCGGAAGAAAAAGGAGGCGGCGTTTCGTCCCGAGGGGAAAAAAACGACAGGCCGTGAGCAGGGGGGGAGGAGGGGCACAAGGCTAGGGTGGCTTGTGCAAAAAGAGGCGAGTTGGGGGAAAGGGGAGGCACGCTGACCTGCCTAAAAAAACCCCCCTCCGAGGGGAAAACTAGAAAACCCCCATCTCTGGGAAAGGGAAGGAGCTGACCTCCGTCCCGAACGGAAAGGAAGCAGCCGCAGGCCTTTGTCAAGAGGGGCGACTATCTCCAGAGACCGACGCTGCGCCTCGCCAGGGGAGGAGGGGGAGATCCGCCTGCCCTTCCAGCTAAAAAGAAAGAAAAGGAGCCGTAGAGAAGACGCCGGTGAGGTGTTCGACCAAAGGGCCGGCGTTGTCCGCGACGACGAAGGAAAAAAAAAAGTCCACGACAAACCGGGTGGGCTTCGGCCATCGCAAAGGAAAAGCGCGGCGCGATCCACACCAGGAGGGGAGGGGGTGAACGTTGTCCCTAACAGGAAGAAAAGGAGGGTGCGTTGTCCTCGGGAAAGAGAAGCAAAGAGCTCGGGGCGCCGGCGAAATACGGGAAGGAGGTTGGTCCAGCCGAAAAAAGCGCCGGTGCTTCCTGGGAAAAAGGGGCCGTCGGGTTGAGGATCAGAAAAAGAGAAAAGATAGGGGGGGCCCAGCTCGGTTGCCTCGTCTACGAGGGAAGGAAGAAGGGCGCGGGACGCGTTCGCCATGAAAAAGCCGCCGGAGCCCACTGAATCGGACCACCGATAAAAAAAAACCTAAGCGGTGGCCGAGGGGGGGGAAAAAAAAAAACGCTTGAAAAAGGAAAGATGCGCCCCCCGTCTACCGTATCGGAAGAGAAAACCGTTTGCAGAAAAATGTGAAAGGGACCTCGGCATCTCTAGGACGAAGAAGGAGGGGGCCTCGGTAGGGTCCAGCTGGCGACTTCCGAGTGCGTGCCGCTCTCGAAAGAGGCGTCTTCTCGTACAAGAAAGAGTGACTCTTCTCGCCCAACGCACCCGACGTCGGAGGGAAAGAAAAGCTAATCCTTCAACCGACAAGAGAGTCGACATCCGTGTGCGCGGGGAAAAGGGGGGTGACGGGCTGTCCAATGCTGAGCTTGTCTTGAGAAGGCAAGGTGGAGTTTTTCTCAGACAGGGGAAAAAAGCTGGCTTTGGGAGGGAGGGAGCGCGGCGGTGACGTTGAAAAAGAAGGCTCAGGCCCTGGAAGGAAAAACTCCGGGGAAAAGGGTGCTTCTCGGCCTGACGTGAAGGGGAAGGACTGCTGGTCTTTTCAGGGAGAAAGACCCCAGCTTTTAGAAGCCAGTCGACTGCCATGTTTTTGAGGAAAGTTCAAAAGATCCCTCTCTTAAAAAAGCGTACAGCTCTCTTCCGGCGGGCGGAAAGAACTGGGGACTCCTCGAGGGGGCGTCGAGAGAAGGCGGTTTGTGGGGGAAAAGGTGCTGGGACAGACTAAGCTGCCGGTGAAAAAGGAAAAGGCGCGATCAGAGGGGGGGGAAGCAAAGTAAAAACCCCACCGGAGCTCCTCGGAGAAAAAAAAAGCACCCTGGCCACAAGAGAAAAGGGATGCGAACACCCCCCTCCTACCCCCTCCCTCCCCCCCACCACCTACCTCCGGGACTCTGGAGCCGCCGCCGAGAACCCCCCCCCCACAACACCCAAACCCCACTCCCCTCCGATGCCCTAACTCCCCATTCGCCCAAAGACCACCACAACCATCGCACCACACTGGTACCCCCCCCCCCCCCACTCACACCAACCTACAATTCAACACCTCACAATTAAACGTTATCACAAAACCCCGTCACTTCACCCCCCGCGCACCAACCTCCCCCCACCCACTCCCCAGCGCCCCAAAACACCGCACTTACCCTGGATCTCGTCGAAGCAGACACCCACACGGGCTGATTCAGGACATCAAGCGGACGACCCAGCCGGTCCCCCTCCTCCCCCATTCTGCCTCCGTCCATCCCGGGAGAACTGGTAAACAAGCCAGGGTGACCTCCAGGTCTTTTCACCACCACTCACCTAATTACCACAACAACCGAATGACGCCGTCCGGGACTCGGATTGAAGACTAACCCCTCAAACACCGCTGCCCTCGCCGCACGAAAGAGGCAACTTCGGCCAAAAGCATCCCCGGATGCGGTAACTCTCTGCCTGCGGGCGGCCTACGAACACCCCTCCCACCCCCCAACACACACTACTCACCCCCCACCGTACCCCACCGGCCTGCGTTGTTTGTCTCCTTCGGTGACGATGGCTTTCTGATTCTGTCTCTGCCTCTCTTCCCCTCCCTGTGACAAACCAAACCCACCTCCCCCTCCAACAAAACCTGGCAGGCTACTCCCAAACCCGGTCTTCAGATAAGGCCGTTCATTATCCCCCTATTCCTCTCTACCCCCCCCCCCCCCCCCCCTCTCCCGACACACAACAACCTACCCCCAACAACGACACAAACACAACCCCACAAAACCCAACAAAACACCCCCTCACACACCACAAAACACACCAAACAACAAAAACGGGAACAACAGGCACCACCTGCAACACCCCTCAGCCTCCCCCTGACGCAGCCCCACCCCCAACCAGAACGACCCAGGAGTAGAACCACCTCTCTCCACCACCCCCCCATCCAACCCCCCACCCCCCCCCAACCCCACCAACCCCCCCCCACATATCGAAAGACCCCACAAAGATAACTCACCACACTCACCCACCCACCCACCCCCCCCCCCACCCCAGTCTCCCTACACCGGGAGGAAAGGAACGATTAAAAACAAACAACCAAACCCCCCCCCCACCCCCACCCAAACCCCCCCCCCCCCCCCCGCAACCTAACTACGGCGCGAGAACACCCTATGTCAAATTAACCACCTGCCATTCTCACAAAACCCTCCCCCCCCCCAGTCTGAAATGGTCCTCTCCCCAAAAAGGAAGAACAGAATCACTCGAGAAAGGATGACCGTGGGGGCTCTCAGGCCGCTGATCGGGAAAAAGAAAGCGGTCCAGCTGTTCCGGGGGGGAAAAAGGGGGGCGCTGACCCGCACGTAAGGGAGCTTGTAACTTGAGGGTCGCGGGAAAAAAGGCAGGACGCTCCCTGAGTACAGGGGGCACACCACCACCGACGCCAAATCAACATACAACAACGGTGAGGCGCAGGCCCGACCTTGGAGTCCCGGACCACACGCTCCATTGACAAAAGGGCGTACGGCAGCATCAGCCGCCTGGGGACATAAAATTGCACCCCTATGTGCGCGTCAGCGCATCGACCCTGAGCGAAAAAAGAAAAGAGCACACCCGCACCATCTCGGCACGATGACAAAAAAGGGAGTAAACGACACGTCCACAGAATTCTTAGGAACCGCACAACCCGCTCCGCAACCTCCCCCCCCCACCACCGCGACGCCGGTCTGGGAAGCAGGAAAGTAACCTATTGGCCCCCCCCCCCACCCCCGTCGTTTGCTGCCGAGGTGGCACACTCACACACGCTTGTGGGGGGGGTCGAGCGCGTAGAAAGGGTTGGAACAGTCCTTTTTAGCAACCTCCAGACTAGAATAACATTCCTTACACACACAACCCCCTACCCTCGCCCCCTCCCCTTCCACCTTCAATCAATGGCGTACAGACGGCCGGTGTTACCGCCCGCTCGACAAATCCGCGCCGCGACCCAATTCTCACGCCTCGTGGCTACAGCACCCACCCAACGATAACTCCCCCCCCCTCTCCCCCTTGTTCCCCGTCTAGGCTCAACCGGAACTCTCCCCTCGTACCTTTTCTACATTTTATACTCCGGAGGTCGAAGCTTATTCTATTTCCCCGCGCTTCTCTTCTCTCGCCTCTTCTCGGCTGTCTCCTTTCCAACTCTCAGGCGTCATAGAGAGAAAGCCCAGGTCGAATCCGTCGATATAAAAAGCCACCACCATGATCGGGGAGAGGAAAAAAAAAGAATCATCAAATCAAAGATCTACCATATAACGAGACCGTCTCGCGGGGGAGGTCTTACCACTACACCAGGCCCTCTCGTAAGCAGACGCAGAGATCCGGGACATCACCGTCGTAAAAAAGGAAAGACCAGCGTCATTGATTATAAGAAAAAAAAAGAGCGTCCAGTCCAACTATTGGTAAAGAGGAAGGAGTGGCCAGGGTGGGGGGCAGCCGAGCATCGAAGTGCTAACGCGGAAACGGCGAACACAGGAAGGAACTCCGTAACAGGGGGACCCCCCCCCCCCGGGAAAAAAACTGCAAACCGCCTCGCCTTGGAATCTCAGTAACAATTTGTCCATTCGGGCCCGTGCGTTTCCTCCCATGAGGCTAGTCTCTTCGCCTGGCTCAACGCCCTGTCCGGGATGATTATCCGTTGTACTCGAGTTTAATGTATACGCGGGTTTATTTACGCACACACCTATACAACCCCCTGCACTAAAACCCCTTAAGGGGCCACACCTACAGGCGAAAGACAGCAGGGTTGTGATGACGACTGAACAACAATGTCGAATCGATTTTGTCGGTTTATTTGTGACTGTGCCACTCTTGTGCGCATCACCAACCAACACAACATCTCCCTTCTCCCTCGCTCTACTCGTACGCTGTTTGCACTACCACTCTGGCGGGCGTCGTTTCTCCCGTTTAATGCCACAATACACACAAACTCAGCTGAAAAGTCCGTTCAAGTGCAGCTAACAACAGGTACTGAACGAGCGTCTACGAAACGGAGGCACACATCCCCTACATTCCGTCACCAACAGCACGCAACTCCAGAAAAAAGAACCGGCTGATCAACCATTCCAGGGAGACTCCACGCATAAACGGGTGGACATCCTTCCACCCGAAAAAGGACCCGCCACGATTTCGACTAAGAGGAGGAGGCGGAGAGCTCAGGTAAGGCACCCCGGCGCGACGGGTTCGTTCTCGGAGAGAGGAAAAACGGCTGTTACCACCCCCTCAAACGGCGGTTACTCTAAGCAAGGGGAAGAAGGAGCGGCACACAGTGCTTGAAGAGGAAAGCAGCGCCATCCCGATCCCCGACGAGAAGGGGAAAAAAAACGAGAGTGCCGATGTCCGCATTAAAAACGCAGGTGTGAGGAAAAAAAAAAAATAAAGGGGCTACGGTCCGCCGGAAAAAAGAAAAGACGGCGAAGTGTTTACCAGAACAGCGTTATAGTTGAGAGGTACACAAGCGATTACTTTGCGAGGACCAAAAGGAGACGCTCCCGCGCCCTGTCATGCAAAGAGGAACGAGGCACCAGTCTCGCGTCACCCCTTTGAAGGAAAAGAGGCTCCACCCGACTGGAAAAGAGGAGGAGTTCCACGAATTCTCGCTCGGGGGGGAGATTCGAAGCGCTGACCAACCCCGAAAGGAAAAAAGAGCCTGGCCTCGACAGAGAGAGAAAGAACGGTTCGGCCACGAAAGGAATCACTTACACAAGACGAGGGAAGGGGAAAACTGTTCGGACACTCTCCTCGAAGGGGAGGGGGGAGAAAGAGCGCGCAGGAGAAAGGATAATTAACTAAAAACCTTCTTGTTTTAGGGGAAAGGGAAGGAAAAGCCCGGCGTCGGCGCGGAACAAAAAGGGAAGGGGCTGATGTTCAAAGAAAGGCTGGGGCCACCGGCATCTCGGAGAGAGGAAAAGATAAAGTCTCTTTACTGGAAGAAGAAAAAAGGAAAAAACGGCCCGAGGCGGCTTCTCAAAGAGGAGAGCACAAGGGCCCCTGAGCTGGAAAAAGGCGTAGAAGCCTCCTGGACGGGGGAGGGGGACGTATAGCGCCGTCCATCCTCAGAAAAAAAGAGATGGCTGCTGATCAGTTCTGCAGGAGGAGGGCGGTGCCGGATTCATTCAGAAAAAAGATGCTGGTGGCAGGAAAAAAAAACATTCACGACTCCACCTTTCTCCCGGAAGAAGGATGGGAAACAGCTGGGCCAGTCCCGCCGGGAGAAAGAAGGGAAAAAAAGGACTAGGCCGATGGGGCTATGGTCAGAAAAGGACGTGACTTCATCTATAGCAAAAAAAAAAAAAACTAGGAAGTAAAATATATAATGCAGGAACGAAAAAAAAAAAACGCCGCGGAAAAAAAAAAAAGAATAGCCATGCCTGAGGGGGGAGGAAAGTGGCGGCGTCGGTTCGGTCCAGAGGAAAGTCGAAACGTCATTCCATGTGAGCAGGGTGGCGGTCCTCTCCTGAGAGGGGGGGGGGGGGGAAAACCGGGGCTATTTGGTAGGAGAAAAAAAGAGAAACTGCCCACTGAAAAAAAAAAAGAATCAGCCCTATCAGGCAAAAAAAAAGGGAAGAGGAGATGACGGCGCTGACCTCAAAAAAGAAGGGAGAAAGCCAGAGGCCGGTTTCCCAGCGAGGGGAAGGCGATCTCCAACAGCGGAGAAGGCAAGCTAATGCTCAACAGTTTCTCCGAGAAAAAGAGAAAGGAAAGAAACTACCCGGGTCCGCCGGATAAGGGGGGGAAAAAGGTTAGTTCTCGAAAAAAAAAGTGGGGGTGTCAAAGAGAAAAAAAACAGGATCGCCCTCTTACAGGTACAAAAGAAAGAACCCAGACGTTTTTGGAGAAAATGATCCGCTCTTCCGACAAAAAAAAATCAGCACCGTCGCGTCGACGGGTAAAAAAGAAAAGGAGGCTTAAGGGGGAGGATCTCGTCGGTGGGGAGGGGGGGCGCGGCGGCTATCAGGGGGGGCCGCCCCGGTTCGTCTAAATAAAAAAAGGACAGGATCGGGCGAAGGAGGGGCAACGATTTTCCGACCAGAGAGGGGGCGGCCTTTGTAAAAGAGGGCCGTCGGGTTGAAACGAAAAGCACTCGGGCCAGCTGGGTTACGCGAGCAGGGGCGGGGGTTCTATCGATGTCCGGAAGGAGAAGAAAGAAGTCGCCTGTCGGAAAAGAGCAAGCGCGCGCCCCGTCAAGACAGCTCCCTCGAAAAAACTTGGACCTCGTTAACACTGAAAATCGCCTCCTGGGTAGGGGGGAAAAAAGCCCGGGGAGAAAAGTAGCTTATAGTCAACAAAGGGGGGGGAAGGGACACGGTACCAGAAAAGATCTCCTCAGAAAAGGCTCGGGATGGCGCGTTCAAGAGGGAGGAGGGGAAGGCCGCACGGCTCTGAAAAAAATCAAAGCTTCAATCTGCTTTCCAATACAGAAGAGAGGCCCGGCAAGAACCGCACTCTTACGTAGAAAAAGACGCCGTCACCGAAAGAGGAGGGCCAAGTTTCGCAGGGGAAGGAAGAAGCTGGCCACCAGGAGCGTGGCGTTCTTCTGCAGGGGTGGATCAGCCTTCGAAAGTCGGGTGGCTTGCTGAGGAAGAGGTGACGTTCCCTCTGGAGAAAGAGGAGTAAGATCTTAATTCTCCCTGGAGAGGGGAGGAAAAGGGGGGGGGGGGGGGCCTGTACGGAAGGGGGGAAGAGAGGAACTCTGAGGTAACGGCTTACGGAACGTACAAAAGAACACTCTCCTCAAAAGAAAAAGGGTGTTCGCCTTACTCCTCTTTTCCGGAGATGCTATCAACAGACTCTCGAAGTCTTCTACCCTACAGACGGAGCGACGGGGCATGGGGCGGAAAAGGGGGGGGGGAGAGAGAGTTTTTTGGAAAGGGGTGAGTGAGATTCCTGGGAAAGTCGTCGCTGAGAAAGGTTCGCCTGCTGGGAAGGAAACCCACACCTTCAATGAGAACGTGCAACGCACCTCACCGGGACAAGAAGATACCAGAGTGCTACCAAGAGACTGGAGCGAGGAAAGCATGGCGATCATCATTGAAAGAGAAAAAAAAAAAATTGGCCGCTTTACTACGTGGAGAAAAGGGGAGATCGGCTCCCGGCGTGAGAAGAAAGAAGGGATGTAGCTTCGGACAAGGGAAACTTGGGTGAAAAGCTGTCTGATCCTTTTTTTGTGGTGGGAAATCGGGCGACTTTGAGGAGGGAAAAGAGACGGTTTTCAGGGAGGCGCATGTTTCGGGTCTAGTCGCGAAGAAAGAGACCTACACCTACAGAAGAGAGGGAAGGTCGTGGCCGGGGGGAAACGGTTGATCTCTCATCGACTATCGGGCCCGCCAAGGAAAAAGAAAAAAATCTCCGAGGGAAGGGGGGGAGGGGGGGGAGTTCCTTCTGAGAAGGGGGGGAAGAACTCAAAAAGCGTCCAGGAGGTGGGCTTTTTTTCGCGGAGCCACAATAGGGGCCTTGTTACAATTCGATCGCTGACCTCAGGGGGAGAAAGGCACTAGGCTTCTTGCCGGAGGTCCGGGTCAACCTTTGCTTCCAGGAGAGGAGGAAAAAGGAAAAAACAACAACGGATGATTCGGTAAAAGAAGGAGGCTGCCCGCTCCAGTTACGCACAAGAAAAGCACAGTAGCGTCATCATTCCTCAACGCGGGGGAAAAGAAGGGCAGCGCATCGACCCGTCTCGCACAAGAAAAAAGAGAGGAGGAAACAAAAAACCTCTCGGGAAAAAGAGATGAGGAAACACTGTCAAGAAGAAACTGATGAGCTTCTCTCGCCGGTAAAATACTGGTCGGGGGAAAGGGGAGGCGAGCGCGATCACCGGGACTTCTCAAGAAAAACATTTAAACTAGTCTGGGAGAAAAGGTACTCCAATAGACGCACCAGCAAAGGAAAACGGTGAGGCTTTACCCTCAGAAAAAGATAAGCCGCCATCCCAGAAAACAAACAGTGATCTGAAAACAACATCCAAGAGAAAGAAAAAAATAAACACCCCAACACCCACAGAAAAAAAACCTCTTGAAAACAAACTCGGAACCTTCCGGCGAGGGAAAATGAGCCGATCGCCTAGATGAAGGGGGGAAAAGTAGTCACGACTATCACGAGAAAGAACGTAAGGATTATCGGACAAGAGAACTGCCGGGGAAGACTCTTCATTAACAAAAAGGGGTCGAATCCTTATAGGGAAGGGGCATTGTGACGAGGGTCCGCCTAGAGAGGGACGGGGTGGGTTCTCTTTCCCATGGGAAAAAAAAAAACCACGAGACCCGAGTATCCCACATCCTTACACGGAAAGAGCATGCCCCAAAAAGGGAAACCCTCAGCGAAGGAAAATAAAATGCCCCGAAAGTCTAATTCTTCGACGCAAAAGGACGGTGAGCACGATCCTCTGCAGAAAAAAGGACCGGACCACCAATGGCTAAAGAGGGAGACAGCTGGTTGGAGTGTAGGCAGAAGACCTCCACAAGGGAAGGCTGACCCAGGCCTTCAACGAAGGGAGAGAAGAAACGAACGAGCGGACGCCAAAAAAAAAGAGGAAAGCAGCGGGAACTTAAACCGGGGGGAAAAGCGAAAACGAAGCCGCGCCCTGCGGAGAAAACCGTTAAGCCTCACGCAAAACGAAAAAAAAGAAAAAAGGACCACGAGAAAGATGTGCGAAGAACTTAAGTAGGGAAAGGGGGCTAAAACCCCAAAAGAAAAAAAAAAAAGGGGGAAGACGACGTCCTTGGGGAGGGAGAGGGAGAGGAAGAGACATAGGAGTTACTTTGAGACGAAGAAAGCAAAAAGGCTAGATCGGTAAGAGGAAAGGAATTCAAAGCCTTTACCCTCTCCATCCAAAAAAAAAGAGGAGAGAGATGCCTATTGCAGAATGGAAAAGGGGGGAGAAAAGGTTGTTACTATAAAAGAAGGGAAAGGCAGAGGGAAAGGACCTGCGGGAGAGGAATCCCCTTTCACATCGGAGAGGGGGGGGAGAGAGGACTGGCGGTCGCGAGGGAAAAAAAGGAGAAAGAGGAGAAAAAAAAGGAATGAAAGCTTCTCCAAGGAACACAAGGAACGCGGAAAGATTTCCTTTTATGATGGATCAAAACTACTCCCGGGAGAGAGGAGGCCGCACCGAGAGAATGGGTTCTTAAAAAGAGGAAACCCATGGACTATCCTTCCTCTCCCAGCAGGGGAGAGAGGAAAGGGCAGTAAAAAAAAGATCTAAGAAGCTTACACCGAAAAAGAGATCGAAAAAATTCAACAGCCTGTTCGGACACTCTACTCAGAAGGGTGGGGGGTTGAATCTCTCCGAGAGGAGGGAACAAAAAAAGGAAAGAAGGCTCGGAAGATCACACCAAGGAGGGGGGGGAGGGGAAGCGATGTGTTCCCGGCGGTAGTGAAAAAAAAGAAGGGAGTCGGCCTGCTAAAAAAAACTATTGGTGCCACGTTCGTAGAGGAGAAGGGAAACAGGGGATTCTTCGCGGGGAAAGAAGATCTCCGCAAAAAGGAGAGAGAAGAGGCGGCCTTCTCTACGATGGGGAGGAAAGCCGTCCCCCTTTAAAAAAGAGGGAAAAAAGGATGAGCATAGAATGTCCTTTAGGGAAGGAGGGAAGAAGAGAATAAGCATCTACTCGCGATGGGGAGATAGAGCGAAGCGGGGGTGTCCGGGGAAGGAAGGATGCAGTGTGAGCCGGTCCTACCAACTCTCCGCGGGGGATAAAGAAGGGGGACGCGCGCACGAAGAAAGGAATGAGAGTGAAGATGACAGTCTTTGCCAAAAGAAAAAGTACGCCCCCAGAAGATCCTCCAGTGAGTTCCGCTTCTTTGAAAAGAGAAGAGAAGAAACAACACGGAAGAAGTATGAAAATATAGAGGGGAGAAAAAGGGTCCACACCCGCCCCTCTTCCATAGCAAAGAGAAGGAAGATGCCGTCGTGCGTAATGGGAAAGGGGTCCCCATCTTTTCCATCTGCAGAGAGAAAAGGGGGGGAGGGCGCTCCTTCTCCTTTGGGGGGAAAAACGCGGCGAGTTGGGATGACCAGACTTGACCTTCTCCTTCACCGACAAAAAAAAGAGAAAAGTGGCACGAAAAAAGAAATAGATGCTTTAGGCGATGCTTCGAGGAAAAAAAAAAGGGAGAACGCATTGCTCATCCTCATGCCGTGGGAAAAGACACGTGCGACGATCGAAACGTCACGAAAAAAAAACCGGCTCCTCGCCGGGAGGGGGACTAGCCTCTTCCCTTCCAGAGGGGAAAAAAAAAATGTAAAGAAGGCTTTGTTGGCAAGGAGGGGAGGGTAAAGAAGCCGACTCCGTTCTGGGTGGGAAGAGAAGAAAAGGCAAAAACACACGCCAAACTGAAAGAAAACACACCCGGGTGTTAAATCAGGCCATCGCCCTGATCCTCTCTTCCCGGAGAAGAGAGAAAAAAAGGACTCTGACGTGTACAAAAAGGCGGTGCGCCAGGTCCGAGAGCGGAGTGGATGTCCGACGATCATTTCGTTTCCGCCCCGGTAGGGAAAAAAAAAAAAAAAGATCGGGAAAAAAGGGGGGGGGGGGGAAAAAAAGGGGAAGACCAGCGCTAGAGAGGAAGGTGGAGAGGGAAAAGATCTCGGGCCTTCGGTTGAGAAGAAGGAAATATAACTCTGAATGTGACTCTCTCCCTGGTGGCCGCGAAAAAGGGAGGCGCGGGAAGAGTTCTGCCTTACAAAAAGGGAAAACCAGGAGAGAGGAAAAAAATAGAAAGCTGTGCCGGTTCCCAGGGAAAAATTAATGTTCCCTTATTCCGCCCGGAAAAGTAAGGGAGAAGGGTGCAGAAACGGTTTCAACCGGAGGAAAAAGTAGAGAAAAGAGAGAAAGTTTGGCGAGAGGACAGGATGGCGACGGCCTCACTGCAGGAAGGGGACAGCTCTCTCTCCCTTTTCAGAGAGAGACAGTACCTGACTATGCAAAGGAGGAAGAAACCACACCCGACTTCTTCTTCAAGAGGCGAGGGAAAACGACCGTACGTCGTCTACAAGTGAGAGACCTTGCAGTTTTCCTTGCTTGACCAAGGGGAGGGGGAGCAGACTTCCCTGTTTCCTGGGGGAGAAGAAAAGAACCCTGAAGAGGGAGAGGGATATGTCTCTTCTAGGGGAAAAGGGAACGCTTCTCAGCACGAAAGGGGGTTTGAACGAGGAGAAAGGGAGCGTGCTTCTCTTGACATGGGAAGGCGCTCTATTCTCTGATGGGGAGGGAGGGAGGAAACGAGACACATCTGGGCTAAGAAACGTTAGCCATTTTTGTAGATGGGACGCATTCCTTCCGGGGGGGACGAGAGGGGCTAACCTCTTACAGAGAGGAGAGGCTACCCGACGCCATGGCAGCGACGGGGCATTTGGAACAGTCTTCGGGGGGGGGTGACATTCCAAGAAGGCAGGTACGAGGGAAAAAGTAATCATGTTACGCAGGAGGTGGGGGAAAAGCACCCACACCTTCGAGGGAAAAGGGGGAAAGAACCCTGGCCACCCTGCTCTACCAGAGGGAAAAAAAAGGGGGGAAGGGAGCACGGGAAAAAAGGGCGATCATCATGATCTTCTCGGTGGAATCTGGACGAATGTCCCTTATTCTTGCGAGCGGAGAAAGAGAAAAACACGACGGTGATGTCGCTGGAGGGGAATAGAAAGGGGACGCCTTGTGTTGGACAGATCCTGGTGTGTGTCGGGGGGGGCGAGGACGGGCGAAGAGTCCCCTCCTTCCGGTGGGGAGAGGGAAGGAGAGGCGCTAGCTAAGTTCCTTTCCAGGGAAAAGAAGAGGGAAAGAGGTAGGGGAAGGGTCCGCCACTGGATCGAGGGGAGAAGCCGTCGTTTTTGGCCCTCCACTACGCGCTGCACCGGCCACCTAAGAATGAGGACCGTGTTCTCTCGAAGATGGATAAAAGAGGGGGGATGGGTTCGAGCTTTTTCCCACTGGAATGGGAAAAAAGAGGCACGCTGACCGTCACTTATCATACGGAAACAGGGGGAGGGGGGAGGGATCCAGGAGACGGTTCAACTTTGAGGGAAAAAGGAGAGAAAGAGCCTCAAAAAAACAACACGGAGAGGAGGGGAAAGGGGGGGGGACCCGCTCCTTGACGCAGTACGGAAAAAAAACTTAGCTCCGAAAAACTTTTCCCTATTATAGGGAGGGAAAGAGAGGAAAACAGTAACAGCTGAACAGCTCTAAAACCAAAAAAAAGAGGAAAAGAGGGACGAGATTAACCTTCAGAAAAGGGAGAGGAAAAGCGCGTGCGCTCTTACGGGGGCAAAAACGACGGGCGCGATCACCTTTTCGGCCCCTTCCCGACCGGGAGAAGGGGGGGAAAAGAGGGAAAGGAAGGAGCTCCTAGAAGAAAGAAAAGAAAAAGGGTCCGGCGGAAAAGAAATCGCCCCGACTCCGCCCAACAAGAAAAACACCTGATCAGAACTCAGTAACACTCAGCGTGACCAGGGGGGAAAAAGAGAAGAGCGGAGAAAGAAAGTTAGCCTATCGAAGAAAGAGGAGAAAATGATACAAGGACAGAAAGGAGCAGTTCATTATGATCGGGAATGGAAGCGTCCATTCCACGAGGGGGTGAGAAAAGAAGCATGGCCATTTTTCTTTTGGAGGGGGAAAGAGCAGAGAAGTTTTTGGGAGAAAACAGCCGAAACACAGGAGAAAGAAGACCTCCGTACCAAAGCTCGATCAAAAAAAAAAAGAAACACGATGCGAAAGGGAGCCAATGCCCCGCTCTCGGCAGAAAGAAGGAAAACGGGCCCGAGCTGTACTCTTAGCACGAGCAGCGGCAGAACATAATATTCAAGACCACCATTTCTCACTCGGGGGGAGGGGTCGGGCGTGTCCCGGGAAAGAAGCAAGCCTTCGAAACAAAAAAGCCGGTAAAACGATCAACACTATCCAGGCGAAGGAAAACCGTGTGATCCGCAAGAACGTCACCGTTCAGCACTCCACCAAAGAAAAGAGGATAAAAAGGCACACCTGGAATACCGGGAAAAACACGGTTGGCCAAAAAACAAGAACCAGCCACGATGTAAGAAGTACGGTCGGTGAAAAGGAGGGGAGGGAATTACAGCGTCCTTTTCGTGTCGGGGAGGAAAAAAAAGCAAGAGGAAGGTCCTTGTAAGCGAAAAAGAAGAAGGGAAAAAGACGGACATCAGCAGGGAGGAAAGACAGCCTTGACCCGCCATCCAAGAAGAAAAATGCAAAGGAAGTCTTCTCTATATGCCCGAAAGGGAAAGGGAAGAAAGGAGGACAAAGGGGGGGGGAAGAAAAGAGAGGTCGCCGTTGCGTCATCGTTCAAGACCGGAGAAGTTGTTGAAAAAGAAAACCCTTTCAAAAGGAAAGGAGCTTTGTCAGAGACGTTCTCTCGCGGAAGAAGGGAAAAGAGGACCCGCCGCCCTGAGCAGGCCTTCTGACGCGAGGCCACCAGGCGCGAGGAAAAATGGAGAGGGGCATAGGATTCAACCCGAGGGAAAAGGAGGAACAGTCCGAAAAAGAGGGAGGTGCGTCCCCTCGGAAAAACCTAATTCGGTCCCGTATAAGGGCAAAAAAAAGAGATCGCCGACCGGGGGGGGAGGAAAAAAAAAAAGGAGGACACCGAAAAGACGGATATAGAAAAAGAGCGCCTTTTCGGAACACGTCAGAAAAGGGTCTGTCGCGGAAGGGGAGAGAGAAAAGCGGGATCATGGAGAGGAAGGAAGAGGGTTGGTCGTGGACCTTTCGGCAGGGGGTTGCCACGTCTTCTCTGACCAACAAGGAAAAGGCCATGCTGGTCTATCACCGCAAAAGAGGGGGAAAACCGTCATCTCGGCTAATTAGGAAAAAAAAGACGATGGACGGTCATCAGGGGAGTCGCGGCATCGTCGGGGCTCCTATTCTTCCTTAGAGGAAGATGGAGGGAGAAGAACCAAGGGGAACCCTTAGCTGAAAAAGAAGGGAGAAGGGACTGGAAGGGGGCTTTCCGGAGGTAAGAGGGAAGAGAAAGATACATCAGGCGCTGGTGCTGCTGAACGGCGAGGAGGGGAGGGGGTTGCTTTTCCCTGAGCAAGGGAGAAGGTGGGGTCGTTCGACCAACGACAGAAGAGGGGGGAAACACAAAAAAGAAGGCTCTCCCGAAAAAAAAAAAAGACCTGCGCGTGCCTCTTTAATCGCTGGGGACCGAAAGAAGAATAACCCATCGAAAAAGTCCCCAACTTCATCTGCTAGCATAGGGAGAGGGAAAGGGAAAACGGACGTGACGGC
>Ga0179593_1505325_pt1 | contig 30839 bp, 44 predicted proteins | sample CZODoug2_1_08_16_FD_185931 | JGI IMG/M metagenome (GOLD analysis project Ga0179593, IMG submission 185931) | Vadose zone soil fungal communities from Angelo Coast Range Reserve, California, USA - CZODoug2_1_08_16fungal (PacBio error correction) | ecosystem: Environmental > Terrestrial > Soil >...
TTAGGGGCGAGACGATCCGGTGTGGATAAGATGACGTGTTCATGGGGGTTGAGGAGCTTCTAACGGCGGAAAGGATGGAGGGCCAGGGAATCGGCAGAAAATTGGCCTGGGATCGAACGTCGCCGAGCGGCCATCGCGACATTTCGGGGGACCGGTCCGCTGCCGGCGAAGACAATGAAAGTGAGGAAATGACACTTGCGCAGATGAGCAGCATAGGCTGGGGGTAAGAGGGGGATAGCATGCCGCAACCTGCAACGAGAGGCTTGGACGGCGAGTTCAAGGCTAATGCCGCGGTGACCAGGGGGCGGGCGACTTGCGCGTGTCAAAGGAGTTCGGCGAGACTTTCCGCCTGGGGATAACGCGGGGGCTTCTTGAGAAAGGGGGGGGCATCAAAGGGTTACCGAGGTGGCGTTAATACTTTTTGGGGTCATGCTAGCTCGCCTTGGAGGGGTCTTTCTGCTGACCAGAACATGGAACGTGCAAAAAGCGTCCCGGAAACCAATTGGTCGGGGATCATGACCAGACGGAACTGAGGCCTTGAGATTTGCCTCGGTATGGCTGACGTGATCGTCGTGTTGGGCGAGTTTTTGAACGGCTTCAATAGAGGAAGAGAAAAAGTCATCGACAGGTTCCTAGGAAGGAGGCAGGGCCAGGTTCAGCTGCCATCGCGCAGGTGACGGTGATCAAAGGGAGCCATCTTCAGGGAAGCCGAGGGCAATCAACGGACAGGGTCTGAGGGTGGGGGTTTGAGAGAAGAAGGGCTGGGGTGGGGAGGAGAGCGTATTGGAGCGGGGTCCGCGCAAGGGCCCTATGGCATGAGAAGGAATAAAAAATAATAATCCAGTTTGACGAGAGAGGAGGGGCGAAAAAAGTGCTCGTCTCGGGGGACGGGCGCCTTCAGGGACCAACTACATGAAGAAAAATATGCTCGGCTCGGCAATAAAAAACGGCAAGTAAGGAGAGCCATTTAAGAGGGAATAAGGAGTAATATGGACAAAAGGCTCAGGGAAGAAAGAATGCGTGTAACAAGGTTAAAAAAAAACGCCGATCATCGCGCTAAAATTCTTCGTGAGGTACGGCTAGAAGATGCAGATGGACATTGTGAGTTGGGAAGACCTATAAGAAAGAAAGCTGGGTGGGAAAAATCCAGAGTAGGCGCCGCGTCCCTTCAGCGCCGAAAAGGCCGGTGATATTTCTGGGAGCATGAGGAATTTAATCCGCTATTCGGAGAAGGGCGGCGATGAAAGAAGAAGGATGGAACCAAAGGGAAACTGATCCTTAAAAGTGCCACCGAAAAAAGTCTGACCCCACAAGGGAAGGAAAAGGATCTATTCGGTGCAAGAAGACATCATAGAACGACCTGGGGGCTACAGGGAAAGACCTTATTAACTTCGGACGACTCTTCTAGAAAATGATGCGCATAATCGAGAAGAAAAAAATTGTGTCGATAAAAGTACGCAGAGGCTGGCGGTTGCGGAACTGTTCTTGGAGGAATTGTTGCGCGGAAGAAAGGACTTATGAGGTTTATCTACATTGGAGGGAAGGCTTTTGCCTGACGACTCGCAGAAAAGGAGGTCGGTCAACAAATCAGAGGAAAAAGCTTACTTAAGAAAGGACTGGATCCGGCCAGGGGGGAGGCCACGAAGGCGAAAAGAGATGCGAGAAAGCATGAGCTCGTTGTAGCGGACGCAAGACTATCGCGTTCGGCAAAATACGAAGGACGAAGGGGTGTTCGGAGGAATTACATTCATCCAATTGGTGAGTCACCAGTTGACCGGCAAGTAAGCGGGCAAAACGCTGGAGAACAGATAGTCCTTGCGCGTGCAGAACACGGAGCGGCAGAAATCTATGGAGGGGGAATTCCAGAATTGGAAAATCGGTGTCCTGAATTACCGCGTTCCGGGGCAGGCAGCAATACCATTAAGTCGGTATAAAAATACCGGAGTATTCAAAAGGACGAAGGGCTTGAAAAGGCGAATTTGCCCAGCGTCAAAAAGGGTCGGGCGGGCGCAGGAGGGGGGCACATAAAACAAAGGCGATCAGCGCACATAGAATTGCTTCAAAAGTCCGAGTTTCTTACGGTCAATCAGCTGGGGAAACTGTCGAGGGGACGGAAAAAAATGCAGGAGGGGAAAAATGGGGAGTGAAGATGGGGGGGAAGGGGAAAGTTGACGAAAACCCGGGGCGTCATCTTACTTCTTCTATGAGAAAAAAAAAAGCGTGGTCATTCACGAAAAGGGACCCGTGGTCGGGGGGGGGACAGGAAAAAATTGTGGGATGGGGGAAAAAGGTTACCTTCATAAAAAAAGGAAAGAGATGCACACTCGGGGAAAAAAACAGGGGAAGGACAAAAGAGACCTGTTAGAAAAAAACAATACCAGGGGCAAATCAGAGTCGACACACACGTATTAAGGGAAAAGAGAGAGATCGATGGCAATTTGAGAAGGAAGGATTCTGAAAGGTGCCAAGGAACTCGTGGTCGAAAGAGGGGGCAGAAGGGGACTGGAGGAAAAGTATGCACGGCATGAGGGACAAGGTTTACCTTCATGTCCACCTGTGAAAAAACGTCGGCTTTAAGGGAAGCCTGCGACGGGGGAGAGAAGGCGTAAAAAGGGCAGACACGCTTGGGAAAGGAAGAGCCCAAAAAAATGAAAACGCAGTCAAAATCCTTTTTTCGAGAAACGTTCAGCATTGTAGGGGAGGGAAGGAAAAACGTAAACAAATGTTCCAAGGCATATCCTCTTTTCGGGGGTGCGCGAAGTTTTGGGAAAACAGGTACTGCTGAAAAGTAGCCTTGAGGTCAGAAACTTCGAAGACGGCAAGCCCTTCGTAAAAAAAAAAAGATGGGAATGGGGGAAAAACTGACTAGAAGAGGCCTGGACGAAGCGCGGGCAAGCGGTAATTCCTGAGGAACGAGTATTGCAAAGGAAAAGGTCTGCACCTTTTGGAGAAAGAGAAGGCGCAGAGCCCTGCTGACGATCCACATTTTCTCTAAGGCCGTGTTGAGGCGTCAAAGTGCGGGAAAGTCGAAAACCGAGGAAAGAGGAATGGACGTAGGCCCTCCCAATCGTGCCCTAGGGAGGTTGGTGTCCGAAAGGGGGGGAAGTAAACTGGGAGTCCCCCCAAGGTAGGGAGGGGGGAGATCATTCGAAGTTCTGCTCCGTCAGAAAGCATATCCCAAGTCTCCGGGGGTTCAGTGGGGATGGGGGTGTTCGAGAACCAAATGTCTGCGCGGAAACACAGATTACCTCACAAGATAGAATCCTTCGGGAGCGAAACAATTCCTTGGAAAAAAAGAGGTAAACTCGGACCGCCAAAGAAGGGGAGTCTTGAGAAAAAAAGGGTTTGGCTCAAACTTAAAACGTCCCTGACTTCAAAGACGCAGTTAAGAAGTGGTGCAGTCAGAGAGTGGGGTGACTAGGGAGGGAATCTTGGGTCTGTGAAAGGTTCGAACGCAATTTTTCATCGTAAGGACGGCACGCGGTTAAAGTATCCTTTGCAAAAATCGGGTCAAGAATGGACGTTAAAAGAGCCTCGAAGAAAAAAAGAAGGAAATAGAGGAGCCAGCATGTCTAAAATTCACGAAACGGCCGGAAGAAAAGAGCTGAATTAGCGAAGCGCAACGGTAAAGGCACATAGATGTGTCCTTTCAATAAACGCAATGACTTTGCCTAATCTTCAAGATTGGTTCCAGAATCCAGAAGGGCCTGGAGGAAACAGGCTTGTCGGACGGTGGAAATGGGAGAAAGATTTCAAGAAGTTGACGGAAAAGTCCTCGGAAAGAAACAGAAATCCCGGGAGGGAGAGACCTGATGACTCGATAAGAAGATTATATTTCTCAAAAGGGGCGAGGAAGGCAAGCGGATCAAGAATTAGGGAGTGGCTTATCCTGACCCGAAAAAAATCAAGTAGCCAGATTCGATCACTGAATTGGTCTCTTTAAAAAGGGTCCTGACATGAAACGCTTTGCTCGGAAAGGATACAAAGGATACTTAAGACGAGCTAAGTCGCTACTGCCCAAAAAACCAAGAACTTAGATAGGCAAGACGAAAAGGTCCGCTAAGGAAATAGAAATACTGGCGAAATCAGAAGTAAAAGAATCGCTATTGGAGAGCCGACTTAGGTGAACAAGGTAAAAATTCAGAGGAAGCCCAAGAAGCCACTAAAAGAACATCACTATAAGGAGAAAATCAGCAGTTAACGCCATTGTCGGGTGAAAAATAAGACCAAAAGAAGGAAAAAGGATAAAGAAACTTCTCCAGAGGGGTGAGGTCTCAGGAGACCCAAGAGAGAAAGAAGTAGGGAAGAAAAAATTAAAAAAAAAGAGGTCAAAAAAAGGTTCTTTAGAAAAAGACGCGACATTAGATATAATTGACAATCAAAAAAAATCCGAACTCGGGAGGAGAAGAATCTTAAAGGGGGTAAAGGGACAAGAAGAAAAACATTAAGTTGAGGATTCTGAAGCAGATCTCAAGGGAAGGGCCCTTCCCTAGGAAGAGCTTGAAGAACAGATAAAGGAAAAAGAAAATGTCTCGGTAGAAAGAAGCGACTTGAAACGAGCCCAGGGAAAAATTTTTGACGGACTGCCCTCTTCATTGGGTCCAGGGAGAATCTCCTCAAGAATGACACGTAGAAAGAAAAGAAAAAGGATCGTCGCGAGGATAAAAACAAAGGATTAGGGAAAAAAAGCTCGGGATGATATTATTGGAGGAGCTTCTAACGGCTTGACAAAAGGAAGGGAGGGGAAGACCTGGGTGGAAAAATCTGGAAGTTATCCGTTGTCGGGGATCGTAGAGAATAGCGACATGTTCTATAACACTTTACGGGAAAACGGGGAAGAAATTCCACGGCAAAAGGGGACTTGAAATAGGGGGCCGGGTGGGTAAATGGGCCCGCTCATGAAAAAAAAAAACAAGAGTGGAATTGGATCGCGACGATGCAGAAGAAGGGGTGGGGGGGGGGCGGAAAAAAAAGGGAGGCTTGAAAAAAATGCGTCTATGACAAAAAAAAGGGTCGCCGAAGAGGGAAGGGAGGGAAAAGAGGAAAAGGGGAAAGAGTTTAGGGACTCTTTTGGGAAGAAAAATCTCTCAGGCAGTTTAGGATGAAGAAAGAAGAAAATGGGGGCTACAGAGAAAGCTTAAGGGACGGGGACGCTTGGAATAAAACAAAGTTACGGTTGAGAAAGACTGGGAATTCTGCTGCAAAAAGCGTGAGGGCCCTAGGGTTTGTTAAAAGGGGATCAAATTAGAAGGTCCTAGTCAAAAAAACCGCGGGTGCAGGGGGAGGAAAGAGCGAGGGGGAGGGGTTGGGCTAGTTCGCCAGACTACGAGGAGGCAATGCTCTCCAGGAGGAGCTTAAAAAGAGAAGAATTAGGGGGGTTTGGAGCTCGGCTCCGCAATTTAAAAATAAAAGCACCGAAGGCTCTGATGCGGTTCCTCTAGGGGGGGAGGGAGATGGGGGAGGAACCTCCAATAAATGTGCGGTCTCAATCATGGGAAGAACACAAAACGAAAAAATATGGCTCAGGGAAGGGGAAGCTTTAAAAAAGAGGAATCAGGAGACAGCTGACAATGCCGGGAGCTTCGAAAAGGTTGGGGGGGTTGTGGGGAATGGAGAAAAAAGGACTTTGAGGTCGTCACGAAAGTATAACGGAGAACCGAAGAAAGGGGGAACCTTCAGACGTCGGGTAGGAAGAAAGTAGGGCTAAGGAGGGAAACCTAAGGGCCAGTTTTCTGGACACATGGGCTTTGGTCGCCAGAGGAACTGAGAACGAGGAATAAATTCCGGGGGGATTTCTGTTAGGAAGGAGAAATCTGGGTGAAGGGGGGATTCAACTGGAAAAGTCAATAACCATAGGAGGCAACGGATCCGTAGGAGGAACGGGGAAGAAACCAAGAAGGAAGACCCGGAAGAGGTTTTCGAGAAAAAGACATCGTTACTGATGGTTACAGGGGGGGGAACTAGAAGGCTTCAAGGAGAAAAGTCGAGGAAGGAATCCAGGGAATCATCGGAAGGCAAGGAAAGGAATATGAGAGGGGGAATGGTGAATTTTTTTGAGGAAGCTATATGAGAACAGGGGGGGACCCATCGGAGTGGATTGTACGAGTAGTTTTGAAATGGGCTTTGGCGGGATAAAATAGAATCTGGGGGATGTATCCAAGGGGGAGAAACTCCATCCTCAATAGTTAAGAGGGGTGTGGACCTATCAATCCTAACTGAAGGCTTAATTCAAAGGCATTTGAATATGGGGAAAATCGGGGTTTGAGGATGAAAGGCCTGGAGGGACACGAAAGGGATCGTGTACCGTGACCCGGACAAGGGGGCAGAAATATAAGGGAGAGAAGTGGGGAAAAGATCGTGGAAGAGATTGGGGCCTAGAGATAACCCAAAAGTCGGGGGACGGGAGTTGACATAAAGGGGAACTTCCGGGAAGGAATTCGGGAGTCAATCAGGGAAATTGGTACGAGGGGCTAAGAGATCGCTCATCTCGAAGTGCAAACGAGTCGACTGGTTCGGAGAGAAAGGCGAAAAGTGGGGAAAGGAAAAAAATTGGGGGAGAGGGAAAGGAAGGGGTGGCGTGGGGACAAATTTTGGGGAGGAATAAAGGAGGCGGGCGACGCTTTCCGCGGGAAAGGCAAGTTCCGGAAAGGGGGGAACCTTGGAAAGGGAGCCTACTTGACACTGAGCCTATAAAAAGGAGGCCTCTGGGGGAGGGGAAAGAAAAAGGAGGAAATTCCCTAGATAAAGAAAACCCAGGGGAGATATGGGAAAGGGACCGTTTAAACCCTCCAAAAGTTCCAAAATAGGTTTGGGGGGGAAAAAAAGTGTTAGCTGGAAAACTTTCAGGGAGTACAAAAAAAATTGGGGAGAAAATTTCCCCGCAGAGAAGAACGTCGGCGGAAAGAAAAGAGACGCAAGCATCGTAAAAGACCTAAAGGGGGGGAACCGTTGAAATGCCTCAAAAAAAAGTCAAGAGGTCGGCCCAAAAAAAGGCAAACATCGATAGTCAGGGACCGATTTCGGGCCTCTGATGCGTAAATTGGGGGGGGGGAAGCATTTAGGAGAAAACCAAGGGTACGAGAAATTCAGGAAGGAACCCTTGGGGAAAATAGGGGAGGGCACTGAATAAAGATAGGTTAAAAAGGGTGAGGAGAGAAGGAGAAAAAAAAAAAAGAATTGACAGAAAAAAGTTGAGAGGCCAGAAGGGAAAAAAAAGGCTCCGGGGGGAAATGCACCTATCTCAGGGTTGAAGTCGACGGGCAACTGGAAAATCAGAGGAATGAAAAAACATCAGAACTGGTAGAAATCTCTGAAAAAAAAAACCGAGAAGAGTGTTTTCCATCTTAAGGCAAAGGGGGAGAGTAAGGCCCAAAGAGAAAACTGCGAAAGAAAAACGTTAAGTGAAAGGGAGTAAAGACAGGGGAAAAAGAAAGAGGCAAGATTCAAGGGGTGAAGAAACCCATAAAAAGACCAAAAATTCCAAAAAAGTTTCATTGAAAAAGGACGTATCTAAGGGCTTTTAAAGAAAACTTGAAAACACTCCCCGCGGAGGGAAGGTCGAGGGAAACCATGGGGGGGAAAAGCTTAAAGAGCGGAAGGAGAAAAGAAGTCTAAAAAGAAGATACAGATCGCAGAGGCGTTGGAGAGGGGTAGAGAGGTTACGAAGGAGTGTTCCAAAGGATTTGAGAAATGCCTCTGGGGGGAAAGGAGATCAATAGGGGGCAAAATTAAACTCCAAGCTGAAAGTAAGACATTTGACGTTCTCCGGTTCCGGAAATGGAGAAACGGAATAAAAAGATCCAAATAAGTCCTTTGGGAGCCGGCTGACGGGGGTCACCACAAAGAGGGGGCCCTTGGGGAGTACTCAAAAAGGGAATCGAAAGAGACCCGATTAAAATGGAAGAGCTCAAAGAAATTAGGTGATCTTCTGAAGGCGCACGAAATTTTCGAAGAGGGCCAGGTTTAAAAAGGAAAAAGAAGCCTTCATAGGAGAAAAAAAGGGGGAATTCTCCTGAAGCACTTGGGACATTATCCTTCTTGATGTTGGAAGAGATAAAAAAAAGCTCCTGCGTGGGATTCGTCCCGTACTGCGGGAGGATCATCACGAGGGAGAGGAATTATGGAAAAGAACTCAGTTAGGGAAGAGGGCCCCGGCTTCGACTGGGATTGGCTCTGCGGCGAAGGATCCAAATCTTGTGGGAAGCGGATTTTGAGGCTAAAAAGAAAAGTAGAAAGTCAAGTTGCATATAAAGAAGGGAGATAAAGGCCAAGAGGGAAGGGAAATAAAAGCCTTCAAAGAGATTGAGAGAAACATTGAGGAAAGCGGGAGAGGAAACATGGAACCCCTAGGGCCTTAAAGGCCATGGAAGGAGGAAAATGACGATAACTCTGGAGAGATTCCAGGGAGGTAAAAAAGAGCCCAGGGAGAAACTATTCTTAGAGGTATAAGAGAAGAACCCCTTCTTGGAGGGGGGGAGGAGACCGACCCAAAAACAAAATTATAAAAAAAAAATCGGGGCTTGGAAGAAAGTACAAAAGTCCCGGGAAAAGGCCGCCGTCGCCTAAAAGGAAGGGCACAACAGGCAAAGAACGAAAATCGCTCGAGGGAAACCTCCTTAGGCGGGCCGGAGATTGAAGAGGGAATTTTGGTCCTTAAAGAGTCCCTGGAGGGGGGGGGGCACTGAAAGGGGGGAGGGTGGGATGAAAAACAGAGAGAACAACCGAAGGGGGAGAAAAGAGGATGATCCCAGAAATTCAAGGGGGGGAAAAGGAAAAAAGCCAGGGCATCCGCTGGGGGGGTAAGACTCCAGAAGGAAAAGAAAGGACCGGATATAGAGTAAAAAGAGAAGGGGGATCCGGAGAGTCATCTTTAGGAAAAATCGTAAAAAGAAAAATTGTCCAGACAAAGAAATCGTACAGAAGACTTTAAGAGCTGTCGGAGCTTGCCTAGATACTTCTGTCATAAAAAAGGGGGGGGAAGTTGAAGAAGGGATTCCAGGGGGGGGCCTCAAGGAATCCATTGGTTGGGGATTCATGGAAAGGGGATTGTTCGGCCTGTCGCATTCGGAAGGGGCTTGAAACGAGAAAACTCACAAAAGGGTTTGAGGTTCCTAAGGTCGGGGGAAGAAACTGTGAAGGGTGGTATGAAGAGGGAGTAGAAAAGAGCACAGGAGGTTCGGGGAGAGTGTGAGGGGACTAGCAAAAGGGGACTAAGCTTTCATGCAAAAGAACCTTTCCAGGCCCGCTCGGCATCTTCCTGGGGGGGACGGAAATCATAAAAAAAGGCGGAGGCCGGCTAAAGGGGAATATTTGCGTCTTTAGGTGTGGGGAGTTACAGAAAATATCGGGGAAACCCGGAAAATACGGAAGAGCATGCTGGAGAGGGGAACCTCGGGAATTGAATGAACGGGTGAAAGTGGTTTCGGACAATCCGTCGACAACATCAAAAAAAGAGAACTTCTTCGGCGACAGGGCTTTGTTAAAGGGATCTTAGGTGGGAGAGAGCGCAAAAGAAATTAAGAAAAGGAAGGGAAAGTTCGAGGGGACTATCTACTTAGAGTGGGCCAGCCTATCCTGGAGGGGGAATCAAAGAAAGGGGGCAAATATGAAGAAGAAAGAGGGAGCTTCCTATCGGACTAACTAAGGAATCTAGATAGCTGACCGGAGTCGGAACTAGAGACCGGAAGAATTTCAATCGAGTAGAAACAAGGGGGAAGGCATAAAAAGGGAATTGTTGAAATAATCGGGGAGAAGGGGACATTGGAGGCTTAAGAAGATCTCAAAAGTAGTCATTCTAAAAGGGTCCCGTAAAAAGAAGTTCTTGGGGAGGGAAGGAAAAGGGGAAAATGACTGACTATTTCCTCTATGAAGCGAGTCAAAGACTCTTGAAAAAAGTCCAGAAGCGCTTACCAGGGAGAGGGGGGATTTCGAAAGAGGAAGAAGACCGGAAGAAAAATCGTAAATTAAAAAGCAAGAGGGGCTGGTAAGGAGGAAAAGGCTCGAAGAGAACAATATCATCACCATTTGGTGAGTCCAAGGAGGGAGGAAGGGGGGTTGCACCTAGAGGAAGGGGTTTCTAGGAAAGGAAGGGTCAAGGGAAGGTCGATAGGGGGGGCTTTAAGTTGAGAGGGACTCGTTCTAACAAATAGGGTGTCTCGGTCTGTGATCCTGGGGAGCAAAGAGGGACCGGGCAGAAAGGTTTTGGCCTTAGAAAGAGCTGAAAAGACAAATGAGAAAAAGGGGGGGGGACTACGGGGGCGCTAAGTAAGAAGGAATCTAAAGATTTTCATCAAAAGGGAGATTCCTAAGAAAAAAGATATAAGGTGCACAGCTGACATCCTGGAGTCTGGGGAAAAAAATGCCTGAAAAGCTTGTGTAAGATAGCCGCTCCGGGAAAAAGGAGGGCACGAAAACAGACGTTAAATCCTCGGAAGAGGCTGAAAGACATTTTCAAAAAAACCGGCCCAAAGCGTCCCTGAATCCAACCGAAAAAAGCGCTTAAAAAAAAACCCCAAAAAAAAGGAAAGAACCCGCAAGATCTCAGGCACCAAAAGTCTGTCGTCCATGTCCAAGGGGGCTCTTTTTGAGAAAATGAAGAAGATTTCAAAGGGGGAAGTTGTGAAGAAAGAGAGAAAAGAGGGGGACTTTGTGAAATTATCGTCTTCTGAGCGGGGAGTTTTCATAGGGATCTGTTTCTGAGTTCAAAAAGGAATTTACTCTGGGAAGGAAAAATGACTAATCTATGGCGGTCTCGAAGGGAAGAAGAGAGGTTGGATGGAAGACTTACAGAAGGAGAGCTCTATAAAACAAAGTTAAAAGAGAGGAGGTTACTAGAACTATTTGGGAAAAAAATTTGGGATCAGGCGACCCCGTTGGAATTTCGGAAAAAGGAAAACATGGGAAGAAATTTGAGAATTTCAAAAAGGACGTCTGTAGTGGAAAAAATTGAGCAGAGAAAAATCCCAAACCTGAAGCTTTGTTTTCCAGGAAGAGGCACATTAACTCCCAGGGAAGTTTAAAAGGACCCGGGGAAAGTTAAGGTTAAAAGTCGAGTTCTGGGAAAATCGATGATTGTTTATTTCCCTGCTCACCGTAGGGAGCACCAACCCTTCAGAAATCATTAAAGGGGGGGAAAGGAAAATTCCGACTTATAATTGTGGAGTGCCAGAAGATCGAGGAAAAAGGAAGAGACCTGTCTCCATATTGGCCCGGAGGGGACTGAAGAAACAAACGATAGATCCAGCTCAACGCCTGAACGGGAGAAAAGAATGGACCCAAAAGAAAGGCCGCGGGGGAGGCTCAGATGAAAAAGGCACGATTTGGGGACTCTAAAAACGAGAACTCCGCAGGCAATCAAGAGATTTTGCAGAGGAACTGCCAAGGGGAGCTAAAAATCCCTAAAATCCGTCAGAGGGAGTGAAATTTGGGAGAAAACCCTGGGGAGCTTCCGGACAAAGGAGCCACTTGAAGCAGGGGGACGGAATCCCGAACCCGAAAAAAATCACGAGGCGCCAGACGTCTGGAGGAGGTTAGAATCCAAGGGGAAATTCTTCGAAGGACCTCCTGGAAGGGTTCAGATCATCGCGTTCAGGGGTAAGGAGGTAGATGTCAGAGGTACTCAATAAAATATGTGGGGAAGAGGAGCGCAATCTTTGCCAAACCCTTAGGGTCGGGAGGTCGTTTACTCATTCTCCGGGGAGTCTTAAGGAGACAACTGTCTAGTCCTGTTGTGAAAGTAAGAAAGAAGAAGAATTGGAAAATGATCTTGGAAAGAAGTTGACGTTCTAGAAACTTGAAAAAAGGCGGGAAGAGTTCCGCATAAAAATCCTTAAGGCGGGAGGAGAGGAACTTGAGGGCTACTCGGACCCTGAGTCATAAGGGAAAATAAAGGCACAAAAAGAACCCCCTGGGGGAAGCGCGGGGGGGCCGAAAAGGCGCATTTATGTTTCAGGGGAGAGCCCGGGGGAAGCAACAGGGAAGAGGCATTGTTCTTGGAAAGAATCAAGGATAGAAATATCGAAAGGGTTTTAGGGATCCGTAGATCGGCTGGGTTTGAAAGGACCGATAACCTAGAAAAGCCCTAAAATCTCTGGGGGACTACGTCAGAGGAGGAAGTATCTAGACAAAAGGGAGATAGAGGGTCACCATCTGGAGGGCGAGATGACAGGGACCCATTTAAAAGAGGGAACAGAGAAGGGCCGTTAAAGATGGAAACTGAAAGGTTCTGATGTTCAATAAAAGGGGGGGGGGGGACCAGTAATCTCACAACTTGGGGGGTCAAAGAAGAAGAAATGAGTCTTACAAGGAACTCGTAAAGATTCTTAACGATCTTAGGGGCGTGGGAAAGCAAGACAAAGAGTGGTAGTCGACGAGGAGGGGGAAAATAGGAGCCCAGAAAAAGTCAACAGGCATAAAAAGGGGGCCTTCAAAAGACCTGAACTGTGCATTCTAAAATTTTGACAAATTAGGACTTGGAGAGTGCAAGTTAAGGGTTTGAAAGTTCAAAAAAGGTATCAGCAGAAATGTCTGAGTCGGAAGATCCTTTAAGGAACTTTAATTCAAGAAGTGGGAGTCTGATTAAATAAAACTCCATGAAGGACGAGAAAAAGACAACCAGCCTATGAAACCAGAGGGAGCCTCTCAGAAAGGATGAGGAAAAGAGAGAATCCGGGGAGAACTGGCTTTGAACTTCGGAAGAAGGGATTGGAAAAGACTTCAAAGAAAAATAAAGAACTTTGGATTAACTGGGCTCGGAAAAGGTTGAAAAATCGTTGGAAGCACAAAGTACAATCAAGGAAAGTCTAAAAAGGATTTGGAAGGAGAAAGTGGGGTGGGTAGAAAATTGGTAAAAAAAAGAGCATGACAAAAAGGAAAGCTGCTGAAGGTTTGAGTCGGGGTTTGAAAGAGGGAAAAGGCCGACGAGAGGCTTCGAGAGGGGCAAGGCTATGGCGTCTTGATAGGAAAGACACAGGATGGGAAGGAAGGCCTTCCTATCTGGGACCTTGGGATTAGGATTCACTCCCTAGGCTGGGGAAAAGAGGCATCGAGGGTGGATCATACTTATGAGAAGTTGAGAGGGGGCTGCTCTTAAGTGGGGTCGATATGGGAGTGCTGAGTAGAGCGTACGATGTAACGCGAAAACCATGGGGGATAGCTCTTGGATCTCGGGGACGATCTAGTGCAGAAATGGAAAGGGGTCTGGGGAGCATCTAGGGATGGGGGTATGTGGGGTGTATTCAAAGTAGTCGCAAATCTTCCTAGGAGGCCTAGCCGGAGGACTATATCTAAAGAAATGGAGCAAACTTGGGAGGAACCGGCAGCGGAAAGAGCGCTCCTTGTCAAAAAAGCCATAAGAATAAAATTCCTATAGAGGACATTCCCGGGGCTTACAAGTCGGGGAAATTAATCTAAAGCTAAGGGACAACGCTTGACCGGAAATAACCGCAAAAGAACTAATTCATGGAGGTTGAAAAAATAGGGTATGGGGTCTTGAAAGACTCACAATAGGGGGATAACCTTTCGGGCGCTTCCATTCATCCAACCGAAGGGGTCAAGCCTTCAGAAAGGGTCCTTGAAAAGGTATGGAGAGAAAAGTAGCTCGAACAAGGTTCAGGATCCGGGGGAAAACCGAGGGAGGGTTCCAAGACTCACAATCCCATACATCTAGAATAAGTTCTAGTATTCCAAAGCTTTATTAAAATTCAGGAAAGCTGAGGAGTCATCCCAAAGGGGAGAAGAAAAGAACAGCTTGAGGAAGGTGATACAGGGGTCGGTACAAGTAATTGTTTGAAAAAGAAGGGTTAAGGGTTCGAAGAGATGTATGATGTTGGGATCGTCAAAGTTATATGGAGAAAGTTTCATCCGATAAGGGATATGCGGGGGCGTACCGGAAAAGAAAGAGTCATTGCGAAGTTTGGTCCAGTCTCTCATTAGAAAGAAAAAATCTTCAAAGAGTTGGAATACTAAAGAAAATTCATGGGAAAAAGAAAAGAAAAAAAGTTTGGGGGAACCTCAAGGAAGGAAGAAAACGCAAAGATCGTAAGACAAAGAGTCTAGGGAGTAAAAAGTTGGTCAGAGTTGCTCTGGGGAAATTACAAAGGGGGAAATGGGTCGGAAAAACCAAAGGGGTCTAAACTAAAAAGCCTCAGGGAAAGCTTCGTTCTTAGGGCAGGGCTCTTCAAGAGAAGAGTTTCCACTTTTATACACCAAAGAAGACTCGGGAGGGGGGGAGTACTAGGCCTGTTTTCTGTACGGTCAAATGCTGGGAAACGGGGGACGGGCAGGACATTTAAGGGTGGGGGAAAACTGGGGGGGAGATGCAGGGGGGACGGCGGAGAGACAGGAAAGAGCCGGGGAAGGTGAGGGGACCCCAAAAAACTTGAAACGCGAAGAAAGAATACCGGGGGGAAAAAACTCTTGCAAAAGCCCAACCGAGTTGCAAGGACAAAAAGGAAGAAAGAAACAAAACGAGGGGGAGGATTATTGACCGTGTAAGCAAGGGAAAGGAATAAAGGGTGACTGACTCGGGAGACCCAAGTTCTGAAAATCAAAAGGAAAGAAAAGCATCGGCAAGGCCTGGACGCCACGGCGTAAACGATTCAAAACGAAAAAACCGCCTGTAAAGAAACACGAGAACAGACCATTCAGGAAAAGAGAAAATGTACCGGAATTTTCGGAAAAGAAGAGAAAAAATTCCGGAGGGAAGGTCCGGAAAATTTGGGGCAAAGAGAGGTTTGAAAGAAGAAAGGGAAGAGCTAGTGGGGGGGGTCCTGAACGGAAAAAAGACCAGTGCGATTGGGGGGAAATTCAGGGGTTCAAGGGCAGGGGAAAATTCCAGAAGAAAAAAGGGAGGGAGTGCTTTCGGAAAGAGATCTGAAGGTAATAAAAAAAAAATATTGAGCGTCCAGGTTGGGGTCCACATAAGAGGCAGGAGGTGAGGACTTGCACGCTTAAGAAACTTCCTGTGGGGGAAGGATCCTTGCCGTGGCCACCCAGACCGCTAAAATATCTAGATGAACGACCGTCGTCCTCGAAACTCAGAGGAACTTATAGGATGATCGAGGCTTAGAGGCCGTTCGCCTAGAAGGCGCAAAGGGTGTCAGATGGAACCTTTGGACATGAAAAAAGAAAAAAACCGGCTCCAGTGGGAAAATGAGGGGGGGAGCAGTCTCTGGAAAGAAAAGAGCGCCTCATCGGGAGCCGAAAGCCGCAGCGTTGAGGAAGAACCCAAGGGGGGATAAGGCTTGCTCTTCTCAAGCAGGTAAGGAGTTTCCACAGAATTCGAAAATCCGAGGGAAAAGGTTTAAGGGGGGGTATTTCAAGGGGGATTGGGAAGGGCGGGGGAGACAGGCGTCAAGCAAGGGAGCATGGGCGACCGTAACTGAATCGAAAGACACAGAGGGGGGGAGGAGCGTGACGAAAAAAAGATAAAGGCTTAAGAAGATATGTCCCTTATTCAATGAAAAGGGAAAACAGAATGAGACAAGAGTAGGGGAAAAAGAAGAAAAGAGAAAGACGTCTGATCGGCTCGCAACACAAGAAAAAACGTGAAGGAGTCAAGAGCTTACAACTCCATATTCACGAGAAAGGGAGAATTTCGGAGAAATTTTGGACTAAGGGAAAATCTTATATGGGAGTTGAAAAGTGAAATGAGAAAGAGTAACACGGACCGCGAGAACGTGGGGGAGAGAAAATGAGGAAAAAAAAACCAGTCATAGGATTAAACAGAGGGGCTTGGGGAGACCCAGGGTGACTCCAAAAAATCGGAAGAAATAAAAGGACGAAAGTCCTGTAGAGAAGTTCGGAAGCGGGGGGGGAGGCCTATGGGAATGGAGATAAGTTCAACCTATGAAAACAACCAAGGAGTGACGTATAACGCGGGAAGGGTACGAAGAAAACCCATAAAGGAAGAAAAAAAGAAGGAAAAGGACATCAGAAGAAGACAAGCTCTCCATCATTCCGGGGGGAGGACTCAAGAAAAAACAGGGAATTTAAAAATTGGGAAAGGTAGAAGACAGACCATCAGGGCCGCTAGTATGGAAAAAAGAAACCAACCTTAGAAAAGAAAGGGTGCTTGAATCAGCAGAAACCCGGTCCTTCCTGACGGAGATGCAAGGACAAAATCCAACCCCAGGGCTTAAGAGAGAATACCTAGAAACACTTCTGGAGGGTACTTTGAATGGGGTTAAAAAAAGAAGAGGTTGAGCGAGTGGTCTTAGGTTCATTGTGGGGGATTTATGCAGGCACTGATCGGGAAAGATAGGGATTATCGGAGGACGAGAAAGGGGCTAAAGGAACCAGGGAGATAAAAAATCCGGTGGTTCCGCAAGCCGGGGGCCTCAACAAAAAAACTTCGAGAAAGAGACTTCTGAGAAATATAACTCAGCAACAAAACGGAGGATGAAAATATATATTCTTCTTCGACAAAGGGAAACGTGGGAAGGGGGATAGGAAAAAAAAAATCTTAAGAACTTTCTCGGGAGTTATAAAAAAGAGATCGGGAATTAAGGGGGGACTCCAGGGGAGGTTGCGATTAGGGCGCCGTAGGGGGGCAAGAATTTGAAAAAGAGGTTAGAGAAAAAGGGAAGGTTCAGGAGGGGGGTTTACAAACCCAGCAGGACCGCAAGCCTGAAAATCTGGAGGAGCGCGAAGAGTTTTCCCTGAGACTGGCAAGGAAAATTGCGCGTCCCCGGGTCACGTAGGGGGGCTTGAGAGAAAAGCCAAGGGGAGTACCGATCAGCTCTGGGTGGGTCTCTAAAAGGATCAGGGGAAGCCGGTCTTAGGGAGGGCCCAGGGGCCACGGAATTGTCAGGGGAAGGAAAGGGGTTCTTGGCATCAGGAAAGGAGACCATGTGAAGGCTGCGCCCGTGATCGTGAGGGCACGGGGTTGAGCTTCAGGGGAAAAGGGGACCCTTGTAAGAAGGAGTCCTGAAGGGAGGAGTTCGCGACAGAGAGGTTAAAAAGGGATCGCTTATGGAAGACGTCGGGGGGTCCGGGGGGAAGGGCTCATAGTTGGTGGGGAGGGGAGAGCGGATGAGCCCACCGGGGGAAAAATATCGGGAAAAAGTCCAAGTTAGAAGAATTGATCAGAGGGTCTCCTTGAAGGTCTGCAGGATCCTACGTTAGAGGTTGGGTTCGCATCCTAAAAAAAATATAGAACTCCGAAAGAGGGCTACATAACAGGATTAGCATTTAGAGTTCTTAAAATGGGAGAGAGAGACTTCCCGGGCAACTAGGGCATTCTGGAGAGAAACCTGGTAAAAACTATCAGGGGTTGAGGGTGCAAATATTGGACGGATGGATATTTCTTTTCTGACACAGAAGGTGTGCAGGAATCGGCAGGGACCCGTCAAAAACTTGCCGGGGAGTGGAATGGTTGAAGGAGGAATTTCATCAGAGAAGGAAGGAGAGAGTCAAATCGATCTAGAAAGAATGCCAACGGAGAAGGGGGTGCGAGTTCAGGGCAGGGGGAATTCTTGCAAAAGGGACACAAAACTGAAAGGGGGGCGCTCGTTGGGGAAGAGGGGGATTAGGGGACGGGTGCTGCATACGGGCATAAAATTTTGTGGGGAAACTGGCTTGCGGGGGAGATTCTATAGTTTGGGAATGGGAAAAGTTTGATCGCAGTTGGGGGAGTGTACTTACCGGAAGCTACGCTAAAGAGAGGGAAAAGTCGAGGTCGACCAACAAGGATGACGTATTGAAATATTCTGGACGGAAGACCTTCTCCATACGCAGGGGAGGCTGGATAGGGAAAAATCTCCGTAGTTCAAAAAGAGACCTACGTGGGGAGAGAGGCCAGGGCCAGACTGACGAGAAAAAGTACAGGGGGATACCATTCCGGGAAATTCTCCTAGAAAGGCACATACGAGATTTAGAAGACGACACGTAATGTAGATGTCCCAAGGTTCGGAAGTTTCGCAAGAGGAAATCGTAAAGGGGGAGGATTCCACTATCGGAGGGTCGGACGGGATGCAGTCTGGAAACTTTTAAAGGAGGAGACGCCCGGAGGAAAAAGACATTTTCGAGCTTCGCAACAGAGAAACCCTCGTCCTACTAAGGTCCTAGGGGGACACCGCAGGAGGGGGGACTGTTCTAGGGGAGGGAAACGATTTGAAAAAAAGGAGGGAATTTGGGGGGCCGATGGATTTAAAAAAAGAGGGGTCGAGGTGACGGCGGAATTTCTTAAAAGAGTGTCCGTGGGAGGGATGCCAACCTTTAAAAAAGGGCATAATGGGGGGTGACACACGCGGGCAAAACCGAGGAAAGAAAAGCTCTTTTGATGGGGGGGAAGAATCGCCTGGAGGGGGGAGAAGCAAATGAAAGAAAAGGGAAGCAACAAAAAAAAAAAAGATATCGGGGAAGGGGGGAAAGGGGCTTGTCTATATCTCTTTGGAAGTTCTCGGTTTGGGATCCTAAGCGTGTTCATCTGCTTCTTGCAGGGGAGAGTCAAGGAGGGGGAACCCAATGGAATAAACTCAGGGAACGTCAAGCGGAGAAAACAAAAAAACTTGGGTTAAGCCGTAAAGTCACAAATGGGTCACTCCCCAGTTCAGAGTTTCTGACCAAAAGAAGTATTTAGGCAGGAACCGAAAAGTGTCAGGAGGAAGCGGTTAGGAAGTCAGAAGGTGTTGTAGGAGTCCCTCTTCCAATGGATTGAAATCTAATAAGGAAGAGGAAGGCTTAGGAGGATATTCAGTGAGGCCGACGAATTTGAAGTAATCCTTCGTGAAGAGATTCCTCGAAGGTCAAGAAGCCGCATAAGGGGGGGAAAAAAGGGGAGTTTCGCTTGGGGAGAGGAGGGATATAAGGGGGAACCCTCGTTGTGGAAAGAATTTCCTTTGAGGTAAACTTTTGACCTACAGCCAGTGTGATCGCCAGAAAACTTATGTGGGGGGGGGCTATATACTGGGAAGGAGAGGAGAGCCTACATTCTTTGGACTCACTGGGAGTAGAACGCGGCTGAGGGAGACGCATAAAAAGAGATACCCTTGGGGCCACCTGTTAGGAGACGCAACTGGAAAAATCGCAAACTTTAGATCAATTAATCCTTCCTATACTAAGAAAAAAAGACTTTACGCACCGGAAACTGAAGGAACCCATTGGAAAGATCAGTAGGCCAGTTCATCATCGTCCTAGGGGTCAGAGCATTTCATACATGGGGGAAAAAGCTAGAATTCATGCAGTCCGGATGGGCCAACGATAGGAGATAAGCAACAGATTGGTCAGCTGCGATGTTAAAATTTGCGTCTCAAAGTTGAAATTAGAAAAAAGCAGGAAAAAGGAACTTCGCATCATGGCTAAAATCCACGCACCGTTGCGAAAGCAAAGAGGAATTCGCTGCGGGAGGCCCACCAGTGGAGGGGGGATTCAGAAACAGAAAAATCGGCCCGAAACTTCGACGCCGATTGCACGCGAAGAACTGAATTGCAGAGGTCTGAGAGAAAGAGACAAATGCAAGGTGAGAGGAAGATTCCTCGCAGGGGGGCGCTCCGGATACTGATTTAACCGAGATATGCAGGAGGAGTATTGCAGAAGGTCGTTGGGAGAGCTCCAAGGGGAAAGATCGAGAAACCTAAAAATCGTCAAATTGAATTGGGCGAGAGCCTGCCGGGGCCGGAGTTGCACGGAGAAAGGAGCTAAACTGCCCGATAGATTAGAAAAATAGACCTGGGGCCGGATTTACAGGTGGGGGAAAATAATCGAGCAAAGGAAAAAATGGTAAAGAAAGCTGCTTACTTGACCCATGTTGAGAGGAGAGTGGAAGGAAGAACTCTGCAACAAAAAAAGCAGCATAATGAAAAAGGATCGACCAGAGTCCTATGTAGTCAGAAAAAAGAGTACTATGAAGGGGAACAGGGAGGTAACGAAGAAGACCCGGAAGGGGTAGAATCTACGTTCTATCTGAAAAAAAAGCTGTTCAGCCGAAAACTGTGAGGCCACATGGGCTACGACATGCTGCGACAGTGGGAAAAAATTTGAGAGACATTAGAACTTTTAAAGAGGGGAGCGCGTCTGCGAGAAGGGCCGCGTGGATGCTAGGCCAGACAATTGTACAAAGGGACATTCAGGAAGGGGGAAAGAAAACTTGGAATGGAACTTCAAAGGGATCCTTCAAACCCCGGGGAAAAAATCGAGGGCCCAAGTGATGATCCAGAGGGCCATTAAAAGCCATTTGGTGTCCGCAGGTGAGAAGCTCCTAAAAAACGAATCGCCATCCACCACCAGGAGACTCTCAAAAAAAAGAATAGAACCGGGTGTTTAAGTTTTCATGAGGGGGGGCGCTTCAAAAAAAAAGGATTGGGAGCCAAGACCTTGCTCGGGCAAGAAAAATCGACGGGAGGTATCGATCTTGGGGGGGGAAATTGAAAGGGGGTACCGGGGGGAGAGGGGGCCGGCATCGACAATGCTTTGACGAAAATTACACTTTAGAGAAAACGGAGGTCCGGGGGAATTTGGAAAGCTGGAGAAACCCGTCAAGTCGATGACGCAAGGAGCTATGCCAGAGTTTACGGGGGGGCTTGACCGACGGGCGAGGAACTAAAAGGGTTCCCCGGCTCTTGAGAATGGAACATTTTGACAGGACGCACAGGGGGGTTGGGGCCAGTCTCTACTGGGGAGTCCTCCTATATCAGACGCAGAGATCTGCCCTAAGGGCTAAGAGGGAGAGGGATGTTCCTGTGTAGCGGCCCTGGTCATGAAAGATAGGCGTATGGCGGGAGTCATATTGGGGAGGGAGTCTAGTCACTTCAAGCGGAGAACTTGGGGGAAAAGGGGAAGAGACATGTTACTAGGTACGAACTGTTCGGAGGGAGAGGGAGCTTTCGTTTTAAAGGGGTCGCCAGGAATAAAAAAGAATTCAATCAGAGGGACAGGGAGGGACTTGCTCAATGATTGGGGTGGGGGGGTAGGGCGTAGTAGGCTTATCCAAAAAAAGAGAACGTCCCGCATTCAGACTCCTGTCGGGAGAAAAAAGAAAAAAGACCGGTTGGGGGGTGCGGGGGTCAGTGCCCGAGTGTCCCGCCCACGAAAGGAAAAGAGTAAGAAACTTCCGTAGCAGGAGGACGTTAAGGGAGATGAATGAAAAACGAAAGGCGGCAAGGGGCAAACCTCTCACCGTTAAGAGCAGAACAGCCTCCGACGGAGAAGTCTTCCGGTGGAGGGGGGGAATATTGAAGGTCATTGCGTTTGAGGGAGTCACACGAAACAAAGGGAGAACCGGGCGGAAAGGAGGGAAGGAAAAACGCGGCCAAAAAACTGAGTCCATGATGAAGAAAAAGTCACGTCAGCCGGCGATAAGAATGAAAAGACGAGGGGGAGGCGTAAAACTGACCAATACTGCAGGGGCGGAAACTGGATCGCGGGGGGGAAAAAAAAGCAGGACGTCAGATTCGGCCTGAAACACTGATGGCGCGATGGGAACGAACTGTATTCGGAAGAGACCGGCATCAGAAAGAGGAGAGAAAAAGTATCACGAAAAATCTGAGGGGGGGGGAAGAAAGTCGGTAGAAAAGGGGGGGGACGCGGACGTCAAGTTATACAGGGGGTCGGAGGTTCTGGAAAGGAGTGTTCAGTTTAAAGAACAATGTTCACAGAGCTTACTGAAAGTATCATGGATAATGCAAAGCGTCCAAACTCCTGGTTGAAGAAAGCATTCAATTGTGGTACAGGAAAGGCTTGCATATAGGAGTTCTCCGCTAGGAAAAAGGACCAGCAAGGACAATCCTCTTGGGGCGCAAGACTGACAACAGAAGATCTTCCTCTGGGGAAGAAAAAGTCGAAATCGAGGAGACCTGCAGGACTCGAGGAAGGCAATTCGTTCACGCTAGGGGTCCCAGGGTGTGGGGGGGAAATCTTATTAAGAGGTCCGTCCTGGGGAAGCTGCCGAAGGGCGCGAATTGGAAATAAGTCCAATCCTCAAGGGGAGGAATGTGAAAGGGAGTCAATTCAGAGAGGCTACGACAGGGAATACTTCAAGGGAAACGTGTGAAGGCAGAGAATCATGGGGGAGCTATTGTGACTAAAATTCAGGAAGGAAAGTCCTTGGGGGAAACTTTGGAAAATGTTGGTCACACACAAAAAAAACACGGTCACACACACACAATACACAGGAAGGGGGGGGGCAAAAAAAAAAAAAAAAAAAAAAAACGCCCAGACCATAAACGTGGCCTTTTGGGGGTTACCTTACAACCATGGGAGGGGGTGAAGAAATTCACAAGAGGTGGAATTGAAATCGAAGGGGAAGGATCTCCGTTAAAGGAAGGAGATCACAAAGGAGGGGGTTAGAATGGCAATTTTTGTTTGGGGGGGGGAAAGGAAGATTCGATTCTAAAAAGGTCCGAAAAAGAAGTCTTGTGAAGCTTTCTGGAAGGGAAAAAACAGTTCAAGAAGACAGGTCCAACGGAAAAATGAAAACACGGCGTAACGTCGGCGGGGATGCCAAGCCTTCCTTCGAGAGAATGCCAGAACGACCCACTTCCATAACCCCATGTCAAAGAGGTTTAGGCCAAAGAGATCACAGAGGGGTTGCAAACGTAACCCGAACCAGCGGGGTGCAAGTCAAGAGCGAAGGTTTTGTAGCGTCCTTAAAGGAGAAGGAGGGAACGAGAAAGGCTCCGAGAAGCCCTTCGGAGGGGCAAGAGCAAAGAGTCCGGGGAAGAGAGGGTATGGGAAATCGATGAAGAACACTCGGCGGAAAATGTCAGAGAGGGCACCTTGGGAGTGAGGGGTGTACGGCCCCTTCGAGGGGAGGGGGACTCGGAAAGGGAACGTCACAAGGTGGGAGAAGACTTTGCCGGGATGGAAATCCCCAGAATTTCTCCTCTAATAGGAAGGCGGAAGGGAAGGTCGTAAGTCGGGGGGGGGAGGGAAAAAGAAGAAAAGGAGTATCGACGGGGGCCTAGTTGCTATCGAAAGGTCCACTACGGGACTTTAGGCCAATTCAAATTTGGGGGGGGGGGGAAGATAAAAAAGAGGGTGCTAAATAACGAGGAGAACACAAGCCTTCAGAACTGTATATCAAGGAAAGGTCTACTCGAAATTACGTTTCACTGAAAAAAAGTGGCGAGGGAGAACACCATTGGAAAAAGATTCTTGAACACATAGTCTTCTCGAAATTAATACTGTAGGGAAGGGGTCTTTCCGATGATTGGTCAAAGGGGAGGGGGGGATGGGCCCGATAGAGGGGGAACCCTGCAGATGGGCTCGCTCGGGGAAAAAAAAAAAACGTGTCGAAAAGCTTGAGTACGATCGGGGCACATCTCAGGGAAAAGGAAAAAAAAAGAGATTATGGAACTGGAAGGGGAGAAGATCCACTCACTCGCTGACGTACGACAAAGGCTCAGAACTTTTCGATTAGGGAGGCCCTAGAATTTAACAGGGGAGGAGTAAATAGGGAGAGGGTTTAGGGGCAAGGAAGAATGAAATTAAGAGGGCGGGGTGGCTGTATGCTCTAACGGGAGCGGGGAAGTGGGTATAAAGGGGCATCGGAAAGAAAGGGAGACATTTAATCAAAGGGATAAGAATGGGGGGTTAACGGATGCCGGGCAAGTCTCTGGATAGGGAGTCATGTAGTTGGGAGAACAACCGGAAGACGGGCGCCGAAAAAAGTCACCCTTATCGGAAAATGGCCGGAAAGCCATCGGTCCGCGCTGGGGGACGAAACGGGCTCCAATCCGCGACTAAACCAAGAAATCCAAGAGAAAGAAAAAGGGAGGGTCAATCTAAAAAGAAAAAAAAAAAAACAGGAAGGAATCTGATCACCGGAAGGGCGAGGCTCCGGAAACCTTTCCAAAAGGAAAGTTTCAAAAAGGGGGTACGAAAAAGATAGCCAAGGTGAAAGACGTAACGACATCAAAAGAAACTGAGGAGGCAATCCGGGTCGGGGGAAAAAAAGGCAAAGGCAAAAAGTGCAAAGAAGTCGCCACGTTATTTGATTATCGCCAGAAGGAACACCAAGCCTAACAGAACCAAAATGGAGGACGCAAAAAAGAGAAATCACAACTTGGGCAAAAGTGTCAGACGAACAAAGGGAAAGAAAATTTTGCGATGAAAGAACGCCCACAAAGACCATGGGGGAAGAATCGTCCTTCCCTAAAAGAAGAGGGGAAGTGCTGAGGAAGACAATTGTAAGAGATGCCTGAAATGAACACTGTGAAAAAGAAATTTTCATTGATAAACTGGCAGGGGTTGAGGAAAAAGAAAACTGACGCGAGAGGCGAAAAAATTTCTATATGGGAAAGGAGGAGATAAGCTGGGGGAGAAAAGGAAGTTTCGGAAGAGTCCAGGTCGTGAACCCTCCAGTCCAGATTTTGGGTAAAAACTCCTAAGGCGAAACACCAAGGAGGAGACAACACAACGGAGGAGGAGGAAATATATCTTCTCTAAGATACAGAGTCTATGGGGTCGGGGACATACTGAGGAAAAAGATAATAGGAAGGAACCCTGCGGGAGAATCTGGAATTGAAATCAGTTCTTGGAGTCGCGGTTCGTTCAGGGGGAGACAGTTAATGGGGCAAGGAGGGCACATGACAAGAGGGAAGAATGAATCAATTTCTTGAAGGGAATGGTTGTAAAAAAGTCCAGGAAGAACTCAAAGAGAGGAAGGTCTGGGTTCTCGCGAGCTTCTATTTTTTAAGGAAACGGAGTCAAGTCTATAAGGGGGAAAGGGCTCCCGGGGGGGGGATATCCGCATGTGTGAAAAACATTTGGGAAGGTGGTTTCTTAAGAACTCTCCTGGTTTCTCGGGTAGATTACTCAGCTTCCAGAAACTGGATACGGGGAGGCATCGGAACCGGGTCCGGGGTCCGCTTATTACCCAAAAATTACCGGTTCTAGGGGAAGAGGTTATTCACATGAGAGTGAGCGGGGTCGTTCAACGTGTATTTTACGGCTTCATATCTGTCATGGTTGAGAAAAAAGGGGGGCATGTGGACTGGCTCTGTGAGTCTTCAAGAAAGGGGGAGTTGGGGAAAGGGGGATCAGTTATTGGCCCAGGAGTCATCGGAGTTGGGCATCACTTTAGCGAAAACTCTTGACAGGATTGTTATGTTGGCAAAAAGAGGAGACACCGGGGAGCCTATGGGGAACCGGCGTGAGTCCGCCAATTTAAAAAAGAATCAAAGAAGGGGGGGACGATATCCTTGGGGAAGTCTAAAGACAGGGAGTGGCGCCTCAAAGGGAAAAAGTTACGCAAAGGAGAAGGGAGAGGATCTAGTTAACAAAGCAGTGAAAACATTTTTGTTTGTTTTAGGAAGTTAGCGTAATAGGAAGAAGGAATCTCAAAAGGGGGAGAAAGAAATCAACTCTGGGCCAGGAGGGGGTCCACCTCTCAGAAGGGGAACAGCCGAAAATTCAGAGGTTTGGGAGGGGTGGGGATAATCTGCGAGAAGTTCTCAGAAGGGGACTTTCTTTTAGGAAGCAACGCAAATATTGGGAAAATGATCATAGAAAAGGTAAAAGGCCTATGCCAAAAGGCACGGGGTATCCATGGAAAAAAGTGTTTCCAATGAAGGAAAAAAGGATGTCACTTCCTGAGAAGAACTACGCTGGGAAGGTAACATGCGTGGCCACAGGGGGAAAGCTTCCAATCAGAAATTCTTTCTAACAGGGTTAGGGACCTGACGGAGTTACGAACACTGGAGGGCTGTCTGACAGGGAGGTCGTAGGAACAGGACCGCGGCGCAAGAAGGTACGATCAACCAATTTTTTGGTATAAACTCTTGCAAAATGCTGGAGGAACAATAAGGGGGGGGAAGGAATACCTGACTGAGAGTTGATCAACAGGGGGGGTGTAAGGCATTGGCAATAGTTTCATCTCATAAATGCTGGGGAGAAAAGGGGAAGTTTTATGGAGGGCCACACGAAGGAGAAAAAATCCGCAAAAAAGAGGGGGGAAAAAGGCGGTTGTTTAAGAAGAGAGAGAACGGATCAGGTCTCTGGCACAATATTTTCGAGAAATTCAGGAAAAATTGTGGAGGGGGGAAAAGTTCCAACAACACGCAGAAGAAGAGCCTTTTGTCGAAAAGGGAAAATTACACCTGAGATAAATCTATTTCTGTTAATAAAAAGGGATTGCAATAAGGTATGATAAGTTCAGAGAAGGGAAGGAAAAGAGGACCCTAAAATTATGGGACATAACGGCAGGGGAGGAAGAAGTTCTTGAAGTAGGGGGGAAGGGGGGGGCCCGTGATCTTCAAGCCTCACGGGGGAATTCGGAACAACTTCTCGCAAGAAAGTCTGAGAAAGGATTCAATCCGAAGAGAAGTTTACGGACAGAAATCAATGCATGGAAAGGACGAATGGGGGTAAAAAATTCAATTGGGACGAGGGAGGGGGGGCTGGGAGGAGGGAACGGTGGAAAAAGTCTGGAGGGGATGTACGGGGCGGGATTCGACGCGTGCCACTTGCCCTACGTTTAAGAAAGTTTGAAAGGTGGTACCGCCAACCTGGGAAGACCGCAGAAGGGGATTCACACACTAGGGGGGAAGGTAATTCAAAAAGAGAGGGGGAAAAAAAAAGCCGCTACACGAAAATGATATCTCTAAAAAAAAGAAAAGAGAAGAGATAGATGTCATTTTGAAAAGGGAGCTCGAGGGCATCAAAACTAAGCTTTGGGACTTGAATCGAGACTTGTTGCAAAAAAGAGGGAATGCTGGAAAGGAATGAGTAAAAAAAGCATCAAAGTGAAAAGAAATGTCCACGGCCACGGAGACAAACTCGTTAGGGCCACTCCTGGCAATAGTACGGATAGAGCCAACGCTTTTGTCAACAAAAGGGAAACGGAAAAGGAGCCCCAGGGGAAAATGCAGTTTGGGAAAAATCGCCAGTTTGAACTGAGGTATGCCTGTCCGAATCGGGATCTGCTTAGAGACGAGTTGGAAAGGGGGGGGGAGAAAAAGTGGGGGGGAACATGTCATGGAAAAACAGTAGATGTATCACTTTCAAATTCACGAACCTGCATATTCCGGGGTTCACGAAAAAAAGGGAATAATGGGGGGAAAGGAAATTGGAGGCCCGACGGGAAGAAGCGCGGAAAGAATGGGGGAGAGGGGCAAGGATCACCTTTGGGATTTATGATGAAAGGAAGAGTTTCGCTGGGACGACAAGGGTTTTCCGCGTGTTGAGTAGAACGGACATTTAACTTTTGGAGGCCGAAAAGGGAAGGGGCCATGGGGCGAAAGAAAAAACAAGTCCTCTTAGTGGTGGGACTCGATAGTCCGGGTACAGAGGGAGTATGACACACTGCAATTTGGGGGGGAGGTCCTCGAATGTCGAAGAAAGAGAGGGAAATCATATCCGCAGGAGTCACGTGGCCAAAGGTGGTCTCCAGATAAACGGAAGGTGAGTTAGGGAAAGAAAAACCCTCATGATCTCAACTTAGGGAGAAGGAGGTCTCAAAAATATACCTAAGGAGGAAAATGCACGGAGAAGGGGGTCTTAAACACCCAATTTGTGAGGTGCGGTAGGCGCACTTAGAGGTCCTCCGGAAAAAACAGTTTCATACAAGGGAGGGAAAATAACGCTCGCGTTACGTTCAGGGAGGCTTGAGTAATCGAAAGGGGGGGAAAGAAGGGGGTCAGCATCGGTGGACAATTGTCCGGGACAGCGGGGAAGGAGGGAAGGTACAGGAACTCATCGCCGACGGCATCCTGAATCTAGACTTGAAGAATGCACACTTCACGTAGCGCTTGAAGGGAAGAAGGAAATGTCATCTTGGAAATGTTGCTTGTGGAAAAAAAAAATCAGAAACAGAGGATGAAGTGCCGGAGAAATCTAGTGAACACCAAAAAAATTAATAAGTCTTTCAGGAAGGGGAGGAAGAAACTTTGAAGCGGGCAAGCGACGAGTACAAGGGAAGTCTCTTCGAAGAAACCTCCATGAACCAATGGATCTCCGGAAAGGTTTTTACTAGACATTTATTTGGGAAAAGAAAGGGCGCCAAAGGGGGAGTTATCCAGACAAAGAAAATTGTCTTTCAAGGGGGAAATTCCATAAGAGAAAACCAATTGGAGGAGAAAAAAGCCGAGGGAAAAAAAAAAAACGTTGTTGAGAAAGAAGATGCTAACGCCAAAATAGTATATGAACAAGGGAAAGAACGGGGGGGAGAACTAGGTAAGAAAGAAGACTTGCGAAATAAGCGTCAAAAGAATTGCAGAAAAGTAACCTGGAAAGACTGAGGGGGGGAGAGAAAAACTCAACCAAGTGAAAACAGAATACCAGAAGAGAGGAAAATTTCCGATGGTAGGGGAAGTAACGAAAAGCTACCCAAATGATCAGTAAGAGAAGTGGCAAGAGCTCAGAAAGCGTAAAAGGAAGGAATCGACCCCAAAAAGTAGAGAGGTATAAAAAGGGGAATCACTTCTTTCCTAGACAATAAGAGCCCCGAGAACTCGAGAAGAGGGATTTCACGGGTCCCGATCAAACTCGGCATATCCAGGTAGAACTAGAAATCGAGGTAATACATACAAGCTTTGCCTTGCGGCATGAGCCAACCCATACTGATTATCTCAAGGGGAGGGGGAGGAACTTCACTTGTAGGGGATAGAAATCTACCGGGGGGGAGATAGAAAAGTAATTTAGCTATGAGAGCCTATAGTGCTGCTAAAGGAGGGTGGGAAGAGGTCAATACATCGGGGGGGGTCCTCCTTTGTCGCAACAAGATGAACACGTCATCGAACGAATATCCTCGAGAAAAGTATGGGAAAGAAGAAGGGGAGCGACGAGCCAAAGGGGGGGGGGACGTGAAAGTTCATAGGTGTGGGGACTTCTACAAAGGGGACCAGGGGGGGCAGACAGGGGAGGACTGAAGAAAGAGACCAGGGGAAGAGGGAATCGGATAGGGGGCTCATGTAGGGTCGATAAGGTCTCGTTCTGTGACGCTGCAACAATGGGAGGGTACCTTGGAGGTGCATTAGAAGAGGAGGGGGTAAAAATTTTCTCTGAACTCAAGCTAGGCAAAAAAAGGTCTGTACGAAAGGGAGAAGGACAGCTATGCATTTTTGACCGGAGGGGGATGGCAAAGGGGGTGGGGGGGGAGGCCCTTTTACTGCAGATTGAGGGATCTAATTTTGAGAAAATTATGAACGAGGTAGGAAGCTAACTTTTGGGGTAGCGTCGACTAGCCTTGCCAGGGTCGAATAACGGTCGACGAGAGAGGGGGAAGGGGCTTTTTTTTCTGTTCGGGGAGGAGCAGACCATCTTAAATGGGGAGATTTGCAAAACTCGGAATCACACGGGGAGGAAAGGGGTGACTTCAAGAAGGAAATTGGAGAAAAGGCGAAGTTTCATCATGAGACCGCATCTCGAAAGGGGGGGGGGGTTGGAAAGGGGAAGAGTTCATAGGGGGAAGGGCGCTTGCATCAAAGGGGCTTCTCGACCGGGGTCGGATGAAGGAGGGCTGTGGGGAGTATAGCTGAGGGGAAAAAAAACATCCCTGAGCAAAGGGGCGGGAGCCCCAGCTCTTCTTAGGCCCAAAGAGGTTTTACGGATCTGAAAACATGGAGAGAGAGGTTTTTCGGGTCAGGCCCAAAACGAAAATAAATATAATATGCACCGGCAGAGGGACGGAAACATCAACGTAGGGGTTTTTTGGGAGGATATGAGGATCTTGAGAAAAAAGGCTTCAAAAAAGGGAGATTTCGCACCGATCACAAGGGGCACTCCCGACTATGAAGAGGAAGGCAATTCGTAGGTGAGCGAGGTCCGGAGGAAGGGGGGATGAAGGGGGAGGCACACGCACCTCAGGGGGGGGGAGAACCGTTCGGCGCCGCGAAGGCCCGTCAGCGAGGCAAACGGCAGAAATGAGGCGAGTGTATGCCGGCGATCAACGTAAATGAGATAAGACAAAGAGTGGGCAATGGGGATCGAGGGGAACGGATGAAAAGGTAAATTCTGCAGGAGCCTTGATATATGAAAAAAGCCCATCAGGAGACCTTAACTACCGAGAAAGGAGGAGATGGACCTTTATGTAGTCGGAGGGAAGACAAAGGATGCTGCTCAAAGTACGGGGTTGGGGTCGCTGAGGAGAAAGCGTGAAAAAAAGAGGGAAGTTAACTTTGTCGATCGGAAGGATGAAAAGTATACATTGGTGCTGGAGCTTTTTCCAGGAGGGAAAACGCTGGGGGTCTAACAGCTTTACTAGGAAAAAGGGGGTATCCGAGAAAATTCGAAAGGAGAAGGAAGACTTCGGGGGGGGGGGAATAATAAATCGTCAGACTATCTAGTCAGATGAAGAAACGAGGAAGAGGGAACTCTAATTAAAAAAAATCATAGGAAAAAAAGGAATGGGTTTGAAAGAAAAAAGCCGTCCAAGGAATTCTCAAGAAAACAGAGCCACCACAGATCCTGAAAGGAGTCAAGGACTGAGAAAAAATTCTACCAAGGGAAGGAGGGACCTTGGCGCGGGAAAGGAGGGGGGGCCGCGAGGTAAAGAAAATTGAGGACCTTCGTAACGCGGAAGGAGTATGACAAGATTGACTCGAAGGGAGGAGTTCAGGCTGAAGGGAAGGGGTATCAGGTCAAAGAAGAAAAAGGGTCCCGGGACGAAGACATGTGTTCTTTAAACAAAGGAAACCGCACTGGAAAAAGGCCTAGGGGGAAAAAGGTCAAGAAGAGGTAAAAAGGAGAGGGGGTACGATTTGGGGGGAAAAGGGGGAGAGCAGGGGACTATTTACGGTGGACCAAAGGTTGGCGGAGAGGCTATGAACGAAAAAGTAACTCAAAAGTGTGAAGGAAGGAAGGTGGACCTTTGTGGGTCCTAGGGGGAGGGGGGGATACCGGCCTACTTTGTAAGAAAAGAACAATGGACGCTGTCGCCGATCCCAAAACCGGATTGCCGGGAA
>Ga0179593_1437207_pt1 | contig 30835 bp, 40 predicted proteins | sample CZODoug2_1_08_16_FD_185931 | JGI IMG/M metagenome (GOLD analysis project Ga0179593, IMG submission 185931) | Vadose zone soil fungal communities from Angelo Coast Range Reserve, California, USA - CZODoug2_1_08_16fungal (PacBio error correction) | ecosystem: Environmental > Terrestrial > Soil >...
CTTAATAGGCGAATGAAGGACGACATAGAGAGACGCAGCGGTACTATGATATGGAGGGCTGCCGGGAAAAGTCTCTAGAAAAAAAAAGGAGGACCTCGGGCAAAAAACGAAGTTCAGGTCAAAAAGCTTAAGGGCGCGAGAGGAAGCCCCCTCTGGGTACTTATCATCATTACTGAATGCAATCAGAATAAAAGGGAATCAATCCCATTCATAAAGGTAGAGAGGTGTTAAAAGAATCCTCAAGTCGCGAGTATTCGCAGAAAAACGAACTTAAGGGGAGTGTGGAGTAGGGGGAGGAAAAATGCCGGGGAGTGGGGAACCATAAACGCTGAAGTAACGGCGGTTTTAGAGCGTATGGTACAACCGGATGAGAGACAAATTGCCTTATAAAACCGGAGTGCAAGGTGCCCTCATAGCAGAAGTGAAAGAAGTGCAGAGGGAGTTTACGAACAGGGGAAGGGGGAAAAGGGGGAGAGAGCAGACAATAGTGTCATAACAAGTGTGGGAAATTTATTTTCAAAGCGATGAAAAGGTAAGAAAGAAGCACAAAAAAGATGCTTTGGCGGGACCAGGGAACAAGTTGCGTGTAGCGGCTGGACCCTGGTGAAAATCAAAAACGCATAAAAAGAGACGCGAGCAGGGAAGCGGCGGAAGAGGGGGAACAGAGGCCTACTCGCCAATAAAAAAAAGAAGAGAAAGGTGGGGGGGGGGGAGAGAAGGTGAAGGCGAATCTAGGGGTGTAGAAGATTCTGAAAAGGTTTGTGGTTGGACGAATGGACGCAATTGGGGGTCATACATGAACATGCACCGTTAAAAATTGGGGGGTCGTCGCGACGGTTGGGGAGGATCCTCAAAGGGGGGGGGGACCTGACGAAGTAAATATCCAGTGGGAGAACAAAACAAAGAAGCCCTGGCATCCGGACAAAGCAAAGCCACGAACTCCACTCTGGCGATAGTAGTATGGACATGACAAGGGTAGGGGGCCAGGGAATGGGGGGTTTCCGAGCGACACTCAAAAAGGTAGGAGCAAGATGCTCGGGCAAGCAGTTAACTACTAATTAAAAACTGTATTGGGAAAAGTCTTGTCCGGAAACAAGGGAAAGAGCACTCTGCCTTTCCGAGGAGGGGAGGGTAAGTGCAAATAAGCTCCGTCAAAAAAGAGCGAGACTGGATCGGAGGCTTAAAGGAATCCGTGGGGGACGGTGTCAGAAAAGCAGAGGCTGTAGAGACGACTGCGTGGAAACAATTGACGGAAACCGTAGCTGGGTCTAGATGGGCTAGGAGAAAAAAACGACTCACAAGCCAAAAAAGTTATATACTTTAAAGTGGGGGGGGAAAAAGTCAGGGGGGGCAGGGAGTGTCGGAAGAGATATCCAACAAAGGACGTATACAGGCAGGGGCATGTCTCCCTGACTTTTAAAACGGAAAAGGAAAAAAGGTGAGGGGTCGCCATCTCTGCAATGGATCAAATCTGGAGGAACGGAAGGGGGAACCAGCTTTAGGATCACACTACAGACACCAAGGGCGGAGGAAGCGTGATTGTGCCAACCCGTAGAAAAAGGAAAAAAGAGCGGGACACAAAAACAAGAATCTATCTATTAATCCATTTACCCAAGAAAAAGGATGGATGAAAGTAAATCAAAAGGGAAGCAAGCGGGCCTGACCAAGACCAATCCATGAGAATAAGACTCAAAGGGACGCTTGGAACTTGGAAGGGTTTCTAATTCCACGGAAGCCGATGGAAAAAGTACGAGATAAAAAAAAAAAGAACATCCGAAGGAATCCCCTATTAAAAGGTGGTTTTCGGCCACAACGAGATTGTCAGCATTTGTGCTGAGGCTCGAGTCGGGATGAGGTATTAAAGGACTCGGGGAGGAAAAGGGACTAGAGGAGACTACGAAGAGAAAACGCGTAATGATCTAACCTCGGCTTCAAGGCAAAACTCTCAAAAAAGTGTGGCAGCAGATGGAACGCGTGGAGGGAGCCTGAGTCTCGTCGTCAGGACGTGGTAGACCAGGCGAGTCGAAACTGTGACGGGCACGGTCGGACGCAAATGAGGGAAAAAAAGGACCTAAAAGGGGAAGCCGAGTACTCCGGGGGGCCAGGAAGGCGGGGGATAACGCGAAAAATGAAGATCGGTTGAAAGTAGAGAAACGTGGGGAACGTCGAGAGAGGAGTCGTATAGACTAAAAAGACTCCGAAGCCGAGAATTTCGAAACTAGTGGGGGAACAAAGAATTTTGCGAGAGAACTCCCACGTAGCGGAGTAAATCACGCACGTCTTGACTTTTCTGGTCTTTGGGGGCTTGGAGCCAACAACTAACTGTAAGAAAAAACGGGAATTAGTCGGTTGGAACAAGGAAGGGTATTCTCAGTAAGCTGCGAAAAACCTGGCCGAAACAAACACCAGAAAAGGAACTTTGGGGGAAGCCAGAGAGAGTTGCCCTCGCTCATGACAACACTACTTTGGTAGCAGGACTAAGGTCTTAAAAGTGGAAATAGAGGGCAGTTCCACATGGGCCCAGAATCTTCATTCCCTGTAGGGAAGAGAGGAAAAACTAAAGGGAAATGGGGGATCCAGAAGAACGAGCCTATCAGGTGTTTCGGGGGGGGAGAAGACTACGTGGACGACTTAAAGGGACGAAATCGCACGATGCAACTTAAAGGCTACGTACAAAAGCGAATCTAACTGGATAATCTATGAAAACAGGACGCAGCTAGGAAAAAAGGAAACAACCGCCCCATGAAAGTACCAAAAAAAAAAAAAAAAAAAAGAAAAGCGAAATCTTTTTGGAAAAGAAGGGAGGGCATGGGCGCTCGCAGGAAAAAGCGCCTGCAGGAGCGATCAAGATTCACACGAAGCTGTACTCATGAGACATCCGCAAAAAATCGGAAGCGAGAGCAGACCATTTCCATTTGGGGAACCCAAAAGTGGGGCGGTTCTCAAGTAACGGAGATATCGAAAGAAACAGAGTACGGGGCAGAAAAGACAAGAAAACAAAAAGAATGACACAAGTCGAACTGGAGGAAATTTACGACTCGTTTACACGAAAAGAAGCAAAAGGGAAAGCGAAAGGGGTTCGGAATAGCAAGGAGAAAGGGGGGAAAGTTTGTCTGAAAAGCAACACTCAAGGGGGGGAAAATCCACCATTCGCGAAACTTTTGGTGGGACCTACTCCTCCAGGATGAAAGGGGGGGGCAAGGTGGATAATCTATGTGAACACCCGGAGGAACATAGGAAAGGGACAAATCACAATTACGCAAAGAGCGCGCTCGAAGGACAAATATCTCGCTAAAGGAGATTAAAGCACCGGTCCCAAATTCAGGAAAAAGTGAAACGGGCAAAAAAACAATGAGGAAAGATCCATCATTAGTTACCGTACGATTATCCAATATTTGAAAAAAAGATTTCGAGAAAAACAAGGGTAGTAAAAGAACCAGACTAAGGACAAAAACAAAAGAGTATGATAGGGGAATAGGGGGGGGGACTCTGTAAACTTTTTGAAAAAACGAGAACCTTCAACGGAGGAAAATTCATTGATATAAGGGGCTACCAGGAGTGGGGAGAAAGGTCTAAGGCATGACGCCTAGTTTTTTAAAGTAACCGGGGGGAGGCAGCGGTAATACAATAAGAAGAAATCTGGCCGGAGGCCTCCACGCAGAGGTTGTTTGTCGCGAGCAGGGTTATGGGGAAAAACTGCCTTTGCCTCCAGGAACTGGAAGCTCTGCAACTTTGCCAGGATGGAGGAGAGTCCACCCTGGAAAAGAACAGGGAGAAGGAAGGGCGTTTCCAAACCAAAGAAAAAAAGAAATGCAGTTTCAGGAAAGCTTTCAGGGGGGAGTTCCGATATGTTCCCAATTCCGTGCACTCTTGGTACGATAAAGGGGGATCAAGAATGGTGCACTTTAATGGGGGGGGTGAGGTCGGAAAAGCGCGCAGCGGGGGAGGGATAAGATCTGAATTGAGGAAAGGTTCACTCAGAAAGTAAACTCATTTGCGGTCTAGAAGAGGAGACTTGAGGAGGATCGTAAGGAGAGATTTATCTTGGACATAACTGAGGAGAATCAGGGTTCTCTCAGTACGGGAGCCACCCAGTCAGCAGGAAAACTAGCGGAAACGGTAGTTCATAGTTACAAGAGTTTGAAAAAGGGAAAGGGCCTAAGTGGGAGTAGCATATCCCCTTGACGGACGACGGAAGAAGAAAATAAAGTTTTTTCGATTCCCGGTTAAAGAAACGTCGGCTGGCAGCCACCAAAAACGGGAATCTATTGGGGGAAAAGAGGACAGGACGAGAAGTTCCTTAGGGGTTTCTATAAAGACGGGAGGATCTCGGCATGGAACCAGCCAAATTGCAAGAGTGCCGCAAAACTTATTAGACTCCCAAGGTGAGAGAGCAACATGCGGGGGGGCGAGGGGTCAACGCGTCAGTCTGGCCAACTCGCTTCTGGTAGGAAAAGAATGTTTCGCGGGGTTGGCAGGCAAAGGACCGGTTGGAAGAAGCGTTCAGCGCTACGACCGCCGGTTTGGCGAAAAGAAAGTATCACCGTTTTCATTGAGAGAAAGACAGGGGGGAAAGGAACGAAAAGACACCCGTCGGACGGGGGGGCATATTGACACGGTAGAAGCTTTTAAAATGGCGTCAAACCTTCAGGGTTTTCGCAAAAAAAACGGGATGGGGACAGAGAGCATTAAGAAATCGCTGCGATTTCGAAGGGGTTGTGACAAGTCGAACGGGGGTGCGAAACAGACTATTGAAAAAAAGAACGCTTACGAAAGTAAACCAAACCTCTGAAGGCGCAAGCCTTCTAGGATTCAGACGAAAAACCATGGAGGGGCCGCTAATGGCCCAAAAGGAAAATCCAAACTCAGCAGTGCCCAAAAAAAAAGAGGAAGTCAGGGGGGATCGTCAAGAACCGTCACAACGATGGGGGAGAATCTGATTCTACGTGAACTCTATTCTCAAAGAGATTCAGAGGAGAATGGTTCGTCTATTGCAAATGAGAAAAACAGAGAGGAAGACCCAGAAATCCGGGAAGGAGGGAATCAACCTCCTGAGACGAAGAAACTGTTAACAAAGGTCGGGGGAGTCAAGGTGGGGGGTTTCAAAAAATTGGAGTGTAAATCTTCGTGTGCGGAGGAGGTGTCTCGAGGAAAAGGGCCTCTCTAGGATTCGAGTGCCAGAGGAGCTGAGAAAGTGGTATTACTAGGGAAAGGGGGGGCGCTGCAGGCAGGAGGATGCATGCATTAGTCAGGGAGGATTCTGCGAGTTTGGGTTCGCTGACTGCTTGGGCCCCTGAATAGTGAAAAAACTACTAATTGGCAAGAACCAATACCAGAGGGGACTCTGGGGGGAAGATTGGAGGTGGTATCTCACGCGCGGCTCACCAGTGTCCATCAATCGCAAGAAAGGTTTTAAAACTCACAGGTTCTCGAGAAGTCACATCCAGCGTGAATTCCTCCCAGGAGGCAGTTTGGAAGTAAATACTCCGGGGAAGGGGAGAAACGCGTCTCGTTGGGGAAAAGGGTTTCATACCCGAGAACTTATTTGGGTACCTAAAGAGAGACTTAACCGTGGTCAAGCTCAGAGTTCGCCAAAAACTGGAAAATCAGTGTGGGGGTCTCCGCCGGAGAGAGAAAAACAAAGAAAAATGCCAAAACGGGAGTCCGATAAAGATCTCGGCGCGACGTAGGGGGGAGGCAGGGGGGGCTGGGGCCATCACACGAGCAAGACCGAAAGATCGGTCGTGCGTTTCATCACACGGAACTCTTAAAGTAGAGTGGGACAAACCGGGAATGACAAAAGGGGGGGGGGACTGCCCCGTGGAGTGTAAAGAGGGGAGACCCCCCATCAATCGAACCCCGCAAACGGGAATGCCCAAGCAGTGGGGAGGGGAAATCAGGGTGACGACTGCCGAATGAAGGATGGAAACGTCTAACCACGCTGGTTAGGAGATTTAGGAGGGGAACTAAACCGGGAAGCCAAAAAAAGAGAAGCACCATGACACGGGAATGCTGTACTAAGGGGGAACCCAAAAAACGCGGGGAAAATCAAAGACAAAAGGGGAAATGAACCTAGCCCAACAAGGCCAACTAGAAAGCCTTATCTTCCACGGGTCTCCTGCGGTCACGAAAAAAATCTTCCCGTTCACGGGGGAGTTCAAGACGGTTGCGGATGTGTACAACAGGTGTCTTCCAGAAAAGAAGACGACAAGATCATGAAGAAAAAAAGAATTTGGGGTCCGTAATCACAAAAAAGAACCCCGAACCAGGGAGAGAGAGGGACTTTCCTCAGGAATAAAATAAGAAGGTAAACACCAGGGTCCGAAAATTGATCTCTCATCCCACTTTCAAAACAAAACGCAACTGTACTAAAAATCGTCACTAGGAGGCTATGCAAGGAAAAAACCGAGGAGAAGCCCGGTCTTCCGGGGATTCTAAAGATCAAGCTACCGAGGACAGTACAACGTTTTATTGGGAAACTAGGAAAAATAGTACCAAGGAAAAGGGCCTTTGAAATATCCTGCGATACTTAATAAAGGGGAAGAAAATCGCTAATCTTTTGATTGCGGTCCTTTAGTCACTTGCCAAAGGCACTAAAAAAAGAATGGGGATTTCAGATAAGGAGTACAGGGAAAAGAAAGGGATTATGGGAAACCTGGAGAGGACGGAAGTGGTTTCCATTTTTCCCCTGGAAGGGGACTGGAAATCCGAGAAAGGGCTGGGCGCATCGTCCAGAATAAGAAATTGGATCCAAACAACAAAGGAGGATAGGAGGAGGGGGTATCAAAAAGCTCCTCGCCAATTGATGGAAAAAAAGAGAGCCATAGTAAAAAGGATGGAAGGGAAACTCATGCATATGGGCTTCCGGGAAGGGGAAAGGTCCGCATTAATGACCTCGCCAAGTGTCACGGGGGAATCACGCTCTGGAGAGTCGATACGCAAAAAAGTCATTTCTCAGATTCTATGGGGGGGAAGGAGGAAAATCACATGAAGAGGGACTGTTCTCAAGCCAAAGTGAAGTTCGCGGAGTATTCGCAGAGATTTCGGCACGGGTAAGAGATTGTGGAGGTCATCGGGCTCATGAAGTGGCTGAAAAAGAAACGGAATAACTCGAGCGCGGGTTATCAGAGGGGGACCGATTTGGGACGCGAAAAAACCGTTGGCGGTGAAATGCAAAAAAGATATTCAAATCTAAATACGATTTCATTTGCTCTTAAGAAGGGGGGAAGGGTTTGGGAGAGAGGAAAGGGACGGCCGGGGGGGGAGAGAATGTATGAACGAGAGGAATCACGAAAACGGTCCAAAAAGGAAATAGAGAACCTGGTACCGGGACCACACTATGGCAGTTTTTGCTGTACCATGGATCAAGAGGGGGGGGGGAGAAAGGGTGACTGAGGAGAGGGGAAGGCCTGAAAAAAAAAATGTACGAGTCGAACATCCATACGGAAGCGAGCAGCGAACTGCCTGAACCAACGAATAAGGCGTTAAAGAAGAAAGGATAAAGTTGTGGCGAAGTGAATATGTTTGACGGGGGGAACGTTAGTTCTCAGAGGGTGGGAAACTGCCACTGGCACGCGTCAAGGGGTGGAAAAAAGTGTCGCGTGTGTGCAGGCTGGTGGGGGGCCTTGCTCACTTAATCGAAGGAAACAAAGGGGGGGAAAGACTACCGGGACAGAAATGGGAAAGTAAAAAGCACAATCGCTCAGAAAATGTCAAAAGGGCCTTCCACGGGGCGAGGGTCAGAGCGATTGAGCTCGAACACTCCACCGCGGAAAGAAAGGAAAAAGAGAGGGGAAATTTAAAACGGGCGCCGAATGAACAGGTTCGGGCGCAGTGTCATCAACAACGCAAGAGCAATCTGAAAACGAAAATTACGGGGCCTGGAAGGAGAACCACGGTCCGGCAGTAGCGTTATCACCAGATCGACGACTTTTTGCCTATGGAGCAATCGGAAGAAGAGAAGAAAAACCAGGAGGGCGGAAAAAAATACCTAGGAAATGGGAAAAAGTCTAACGGAGCGATGGAAAAAAACTTAACTCAAGAAGAGAGATAGACGGGGAAATTGTTAACGCCTCTCTGCAGAAAAACTCCGGCAGTTGATTACGCCCGGATGAAGAAGTCATTTCCGGTCAAAAGGGGAAATGACCTGATGGAGGAAAAGAAAAAGGTGGTCAAAGTGAAGGGGAGAAAAGGGGGAGGGCACGAAAGGGAACATGAAAGGTTCAGGAAACCCCAATCGAAGAAAATAGGGAGGTCTTAGCGCTTGCGACCAACCCTTAATAGGGGAAAACGCAGCAGACTAATAAAAGAAACACAGAAAATCCTAAGACGGGAAGAGTCTTGACGAATCAGATTTCGCAAAACACGGGGCCCTTACCAACGCGCGAAAGGAGAAAAAGTCGAAAGCTGGTGCAAGATCCAGGGGAAAAGGTAGGGGATGCAACGAAGCTCCAATAATCCGAAAATCCGAGGATAAGAAAATTTTAAAAAAGCGATTGAGAATCACTTTGGTTCAGGAAACGGGAAGAAGTTGTACGATATTAAGGATTTCTAAAAGGGGATCATTAGTATTCTCGTCAAAGAAAAGAGAACCGTCAGAAAGAAAGGGGGTAGGGGAAATCAAACGCGAAGCGAGAAAGGAGCGTGGTGTCTCCGAATTTACTAATGAAAAAGGTTTGGGTCCTTTTCCGGCCGACTTTCATTCGTTGGCCGAGGGAGAAAAGGGGGGGGGAAAGCTGCAGAATGGGTCGGGGGAGGGTTCAAGAACCTTAACGAAACGGGGGTGAGACGAAACGGAGTGGGACAATCGACTAATCGGGGTCAATCGTCTGCCGAAAGAAAGAGATGGCGGCCGCGGCTACAGGTAACTTCCATTACCGCAAGGGGGGGAAAAGAAACAACTAGGGTTATCCCATCAAAAATACCCCCAAGAACTTTATACGATCACACGGACTTGTGGGGGAAACTGGGGAGGGGTCTTGGGTGGGCATGTCAGAACAACAACTGGCCGGGGGAAATAATTTCGAAAAAAAAAAAGTTTTGATCTTTAGGAGCTAGCAGGCGTAAAACACTGGGGAAAAAAAAACGGAAATACCTTGTCAACATCGAGGTGAATACTGACGCTTTCACTCGGCCAGGTGCGAAGCTTTCCGACCGGGAGGAGAGGCGAAAACGACTTGGTGTGCGTGGATAGCGAGGGAAGGCCGATAATATTCCGCGTATGAACGGTCGAGAACGAAGCTGACTAGTGAGTCTTCAGGAGGAAAGAAAGATAATCCAGAGACGGGTTGCATGGGGGTGGCGAGAATAAAGAAAGGAAACCGGACATATAATACGATGCCCAAAGATTACGGGGGGTGAATCTTAGCGCGAAGCTAGCTGTTTTTAACTCTCGGAAATATGGAGAGATCCAGGAAACATCTGGGGCCCCTATGAAATTACGGGGGAAAAACTAGTTTCCGGCGCATGGGGATTGTTCAAGAGAAAAAAAAAAGAATAACGCGACAGGAACCTCTCTATCAAGGTGCAAAGAAAGAGGAATGAAAGAAGAGCTTTCTAGCAACAACCATTGTAAATCCCCAAAAGGTTGGTCTGAACACTGGTTTACTAAAACAAAGTCCGAGCAAGAAAAAACGCGGAAGCAAGAACCAAAAGAAAAAAAGCAAGTTCTACAGGGAAAAAATGATGAGGGGGGGGACCCGTACGGGGGAAGAAATCGGGGCACAACGATCACAGGTGGCTATCCGAAGAAAGTAAACCCACCGGTTCCTAGCAACCCTCCGTCAAATAAAGCAATTTAGAGAAGTATTGTAAATTGGTGGAAGGACGAAATTCCGGGCCTTCAGATGGGGGGGGGGGGGAACTCGGTGAACCGGATGCACCAACCTTGCATCCCAGGAAGGGAAAACAAACCTCTCTGCTGGAAAAAGGAAGCCTTCTAAGCTAGGGGGGGGGGAAATTAGTTATGTGACCGGGAAGTTCAAGTGGAAGCAAAAGGGAAGGGACCTTCCAGACCAACACAGAGGAAAAAAATCCATTAAGGGAACTGTACTTGGGAGCCAAGGTTCTGAAAAAAAATTTACAGGGGGGAAGTCTCGACCAAAGTGTAAAGGAAGATATCCTGATCTTTCCTACGTGTTAAGAAATCAGAAAGAGGCTACGCTCCGAGATAACTATGTCCCAAGAGGGAGCTTTAAAAGATGGGGGGAGAAAAGGCTACGGGCAATTCATTAATAAAATTTTTCAGCTAACTTTCCTGTAAGCAAAGACACAGGGCCTAGAAGAGCGGGCTCCGAAGCGCCAGACATGGTGAACCTCCTAGGGATTTGGTACACTGCATGGGGAAAAAGCCAACGAGGGCACAGATCTTCAACTTGCCATTCCTACATGGGGGCGAGCACCCAGTTTACCTCATGGGTTTGGGGGGACGGGCGAGGGTGCTTTCCAGGCAGGGTGAGGGGTGCGCGTTATATTCGAACCAAAGGCAGGACGAGGGGTGTGAACTATTATCTCACGAAAATGGGGGGGGGAAAAGGAAGTTGCTTGGAAGAATTACATGAAGGGGTCTGAAAAAGGAAAACAAAGTCCGCGTTTTGCAATGTAAAGATCGAAGTGGGGTACCGGGAGGGGAAAGCAAAATGTTGGATTACTGGAAACTTTTCTTGGTGGCGCGCGAGGGAGAAGAGGGTGCAAGGCGGGAGAGGAAAATAGAAGTCAAGAATTGAGAACGATCGTGGCATCCCAGGCGCGGCCTCAAGAGCGATAAAGGCCCCCAAGACGGAAAAGACGGGACACGTTAATTTCAGGAGGGACAAGATGGGGAGAAGATAATTAGGCCCAAAAAAGAATCGCGCGGAAAGAAGCAAAATACTAATCAAAAATTGGTCGGGCGAGTAGGTCAAGCTGGAAGTCAATAAAGGAGATTCGACACCATGGGAAAAAAAAATGCTGGGCGGGGATCGGTTATTAAATCCAATGAAGATTACTTAGAGAGTTCTATGCCCCAGAGGGGGAAGATGGTCAAGAGAACCAAAACAGAGGGGAAAAGAAAAGTAGGAGTAAGCGCAACGGACTACTCACCGGGCTGGATGAGTACGGCTTTTTCAAATCAATTCCTGGTAGGGACAATGGAGGAGGTTCTCAAGTTGTTGTGAGGGCACGGCCTAACTGGTTTTTGAGCAGCAGGGTTAAGACTAACCGTAAAAACGGTTTGCTGAAAAAAAGAGAAACATGACGTGCTCACCCGAAGGGGTGAACGAAAGAAAGAAAATTCTACAATACGTGGCATGGCTCCTAAATCAACAATTTACGAGAGTCGAAGATGGGACATTGTCTTAAAACCCTGACGGGGTAGATAGAAAAAAGGGGGTTGGTATGGAAAAAAAAGGAAAGAACTGAGCTATTTACGCGCTTGTGAACACATCGAGACGAGGTAATCAAATTGGACTTTGAGAGCTGAAAACCCAAAACTATCTCTAGGGAGCAAGAAAAGGGGGGGAGGCGATCATAAAACAAACATGCGGAATTCCCACCGGAAAAATCAAAAAAAAACCAGGGGCCGAGCCGAAGTCACGTCAAAATGTTTCGTCATACACCGAGACTAACAAGTTTCTAAGAGCAATCTTTGACGTCAAGTCACTCTGCGACAACAGAAGGCTGAGTCGGGAATCTGAAGTCAGGACCGTGACATGATAAGAAAAAGATGATCCCCTCCGGACAAAAAGTGAATCGTTTCATCCCAAAGACAGGAGAACTGTGAACAAAATGAAGAGGGCAGAGCTTGGGGGCAAAGAAAAGGGAAAACCAAGGATAAGGAGGTAGTTAAGGGGGAAATCAGTCCCCTCCTTTAAAAAAGTCGCGAGAGAGGGGGGGGCTGTGGAGTGGGGCAAGGCTGGTCAGGGGATCGTTCGGGGATGAAACAAGAAACTCGGCATCGGCTGATGGGATCTGTAATATCTCTTACTGAGTCTCCTACGTTACCAAGAATAGGGGACAAAGCCCGCATCACGGGGGGCTTCGCTGGGAAACTCGAATCGCATTGGACAGCGTTCGGTCTCCTCTTGGAGCCGACCAGCCCAAAGTTATCCCATAGAAATCGAAAGAGAGTAAATCATGCGAAGATCAAGGACAAGGAAAAGTGAGGGGGTTATTAAAAGGTATAGCTTGGGTGGGGGGATCACTAGAAAGGATTGGAAAAGTAAATCAATTTTTCCCATGGGAACGATCTATAAGTGACTTTGTACGGGTTTGGGAACGAGCGACATCAACGGGTGGTGCACATCTCCTAGTCGCAGAGACTTACAGATTGTTAAAGAAAAAAAAGCTAAAAGCGAGAAGTCGGCCACAGTGAAAAGCGATATGTTCAAACGATAAAGCGGAGGGAATTTCGGGAGTAAACATTGTCCAAAAAAAAGCACCAAAACCGGAATTGTAAGTTCGTGCTTTTGCATGACCGAAGGGAAAGGCGAACCTTCAAACTAGTAGGAGTTACCCGCGTGATAGGGAAAGTATGGATGGCCGATTGTAGGAGGAAACCCCCATTCCCGGCGAAAACCCAACACCTGTGAAGGACCTCCAAAAACGCCTAGGGAGTGGCGGGGCCAAAAATGAGGGGGACAGGGGAGGAGAGCCCCACGCTTGGTAAGTAGGTTCAGGGGGACAGAAATAAACCTGGAAGAGCACCAAAGATCTACTAACCAAGGACGAGTAAGGGGGGAGAGGTTACCCCAACACGCTGCGAAAAAGAAAAAAAAAAAAAAATGAGGAAAAAGGAACTTCTCCACATCCCATGCTGAGATTGCCTTCAAAGAGCTTACACTCGGTTCAAGGGAGAAAGTCCATTTCGCTGCAGAAAGCTGAAAGGGGGCGTTTAAAGTGTAAAAGAGGTGCTTATTTCACCGTTAAAAAGAGTCCAGAAAAAAAATAGGGGATTCCATGGTCCTAAAAAAGAATCAAGGGGGGGGGGGTCACGAAGCGGGTGATAAAAGGGATAAGATCCGGGGACCGAGGGGCAGACATGGAAGAAACCAAAGGTGATCAAAAACGCTCTAACGGGAAACGGACCCCCCTGGCAAAAATCATCGAAATCGAAACGGGAGTAATCTTGATATACGAAATGGGCACCAAATCACCTCAACTGACGCCAGCAGTATCAGCAATAGAGAAATGAAACATTCCGTAAATGATACCAGATCAGAAAAGACCGGAAGGGCAGGGGGGGGGTTGAAAACAAAGGAGAATATCATGGCCAGCCAAAAACAGATTGACACCCAAGGAAGAATGCTCAGTCGAATTATTATTGATGGGATTTAGATAAGAAAATCATTGGATTACTTAAGTGAAAAAGAAGAGCGACGAAAGGAAGGGAGAGGACACCCGGATCCAGCAGGAACAATGACACTTTTAGAGGGCCTAGGGAGAGTGGCCAACTACCCGGCAGCATCTCTCATGGGGGTTTCCATGGAAAAAGGGGGGTCGCGGACAAGAGAACAGTCAGCGAGCGGGCTCTAAAAAAAAAAAAGAAAATATAAAAAACGGCGAAAGAGAGGGCTACCGCGCTTTCGCTCACAGGGAAAACTCTGAGGAGGGAATAAGGGCAAGTTCCTTGATGAAAGCAATGCTCAAAAAAACATGGGCCAAAGGGGTTTCAGTAAAAACAAATAAAGGAGGGAGGACTCTAAAAATCACCATCTTCATCACGTCGAATTTGGCAAGCTGGAAGAAACGGAAGAATGGTAAGATTGGTCTAAATGAAATCTCAGAAGTACGCCGAAGGGGCATGAGGTCGGCACGGTGCAGGTGATAGTGGGTCGGGGGGGAGGGCGGAGTGTAAACAATAAAAAGGACGGGTCCTCGGGGTTTCGAGAGGCGTAGGCCGGAAAGGAAGCGAACATTGCTATGAAAGGGGCGCAGGGTGGGAAAATGAAGATAGAAGAAGACGTTGAGGGGAGTGCGCATGAAGATTTTTTGCAAGGGAAGAGCAGAGGGAGGGGGGATTATCACACTGTGAGGAGGCGGAATTTAATAAACGGTCACGGAAACTGGTCCCTGCGAAAAAAAAAAATGGAGGGGGGTGGTCTTAAAGGGTCAAGAGATTGGGACTGATTCGGAAAAAAGGGAATCCATTCGGGCAAACAGCCTTCGAAGTCGGAAAGAACGAAGGGAATTCAAAAAAAGAAGTTAAAGGAAATAATCGGATAATGGTAAATTTTTTGGGATATGAACAGCAACTTTTTGGGGGGGGAATGGTTTACTTATTGTGTAGAAGCGGGTGGGGGGGGGCTACGATGGAAAACACACCACTGGGAAAAGGGGTGTAGGCGGATGTGTGTCTAATTTTGTTTTCTATTGCCTGGAAATAGCCGTTTTCACCCTTTGTGGAAGACAATCCCAAGGGAACCCGGACTCGGACAGTAACGGCCACCGAAATCGGGAGGGGAACGAGGCCAATTAAAGTGGTCGGGAGACGCGTGAAGGGGTGGTTTGAACGCCAATAAAAACTCTCTGAAAAGAAAGGGAAGTCGAGGTATCAGGAATCAAAGACAGACGTTCGAAAACAAGCGAAAGGGAAAAAGGAAAGGAAAGGGGGAAATGACTTCCGGGAGTGTTCGGCTGAAAAAGTCACAGAGAGAGCGACCACTCGTAGCGTGAGAGAACCATATCTCTAAAAGGGGTTGGCACGATGTCCAGAAGCTCGGGGGGAAACAGAGGGGGTCCTTACCAGGGGAGGGCGAAAGAGGGGATTTGCAAAAGGGATCAGGCTAGGGAACACCTTAAAAAAAATACTTGAGATATACTTGAATAAAGGGTTAAAATCGCGGCCACGCATGAAAATGTCAAGAAATGGACCACAAAAACGAAGGAAGGATGTCCGTACCCACTGCTATTTACGCGAAGAAACGGGGGGTTGTTAGAGTTCGATGATGGGGTATCCAGGGGGCTGCGCGAAGCCGGGAAAAAAGATAGCACTCAATCGCAGGTCAGCACAACGTGAAAGTTAGAGGCTGCGGAGCGCTTGAGAACGATTAGTAAATGAAAAAAATACCATCATAAGCGAGAAAATAATCTCAGCCCTAATAAACAACTAAACCGCAAGGGCGGCCTCGCATAGGATCAGATGCATAAACTCTTGCCTGAAAAAAAAAAAAAAAAAACCGCCAATGCCATAGAAAAGCATCTCTCACGAAGAGGGGGGGGTCACTGAGGAAATGTCAAAATAGAGCTTCGACAGGGAAATAAACCAAAAAAAAAAAGAAAGGAGTAAACCTACTCCTTTTGGAAGCCCCAAAGAGGAGTGCTGGGGTTGAAGGAGAATTCGTCGGAGGATCCAAATCATAGAAGGGAAAGGGGGGAAGGGGAGGGAGAAATTTGTTATAGAAAGGGCGCGTTGAAGGAAGTATAAACATCTAAGAATAATTTGTCGCGGAAGGACGCAAGTGGAGGATCTCGAAAACGTTTTAAAAGGTTCAGTCAGTGAATTGCCAAAAGGAGGTTAAAGGCATTGGGCCGTCAAACTTTATTCTTGGGGGCGGGGGGGATCCGTGGTAGAGGCGAAATTTTGTCGTTGGGATGAGAGAAAGGGAAAGGAGAAGTAATATAAAGGGTTGGGGAGAGACCCAGAATTAATGGTGATCCCATTCATATCGAGTTGGAAACAAAGGAATCTCCTCCAATCCTTCAAAATCACCTGTCCTTAAAAAGGGAACGCCAGTGTTTGGCACGGGGAGAAAACACCAGTCAGGTGTTGCCGCACATCTAATCCGGGAACTTTTGCGAGGCGACAGCACCGATGGAAGGTAATTTAAGGTTCGGTGAGGAAACCGGGGAAGGGGAAAGAAAACTGGAATTCTTCGTTTAACTGGATACTTCGCGCTTACCGCGCTAAAACAGAAAATAAGAAAAAGAAAAAAACCAGAGAAACTGACGACTGGGACTCCAAGAGATGTGGGTGCATTACTCCAACGGTGCTAGCTTCCTCCAAGTTATCTCGAAAAAAGGGGTCTTTAGCGCAGCGGTCTAGGTTTAAGGACCTATGAACTTGAGAAAAAAGAAGACGTCATTATAGGAGTCCTGCGGATGAAAGATATAAAGCCCTCAAGGCTGGGTTTCATTTTTGCTAACAACGCTAGGGTAATAAAAAAAAAAGCACAGGGAAAACCCAAATTACGTAGCTGCCTACGCGAGAAGAAGAAAGCCTTGGGTTATCCTACTTATGGAGGATCGTTACAGGATTGGGGGAAACTAAAAAAGTACCTGGCCTATGGGAAATCGGCGGGGTTGTAATAAACACGAAAAAGGGAAAAGCAAAGGAGAGAGCAAGATGGGACCACAAGGTGTAATTAGCAAAAGACAGAAGCAAGCTCTGCAGGTAAGGCCGTTAAGGGGATCCTCCCATTTTCGTAGAAAGATACTAATTAGATCTACATGAAAACGCGGAAGGCAAAAAAAAAAGATGCAAAAAACATCAGGGCTACAAATGGGCCATTAATTTGGAAATTTAATATGACCAAAAGACCAAGAGTTTGGGTCTCGAAGGGAAAAAAAGCACGGGGATCACCCACAAGGGGAACGAAACAAAAATGATTCTGGGCCTGACTACCCAAGAGGGGCAAAAGGAACTATGGTGAACGGGGGGAAAGGAGGCAAAGAAAAGGGGAATAGAAAACAGGGTAAAACACGGGCTCTGCGCGGTGACGTAAGTCAATATAGAGTTGAGGTCTTCGGCTTAAGAGGGAATTTCCGACAAAGGTGAGCCTGGAAATAAGGGAGGTCAAAAAACCCGTTTCTCAGTGACCAACACCACGCGAAAAATCTCAGTCAATACCCTAGGAGTGTAATACTTTAGGGTCAGCGATGAGGGAACACGTAGTAATAGGTCCATCTCTCATCAAAAGAAAAAAACGGATAATTCTGAATCCTTTAAAACGAAGGGAGAGAAATCGCTGACATAGGGGGGGGAGAAAGCGATAGAAGTTATGGAAGCGCTGCCGCGGGTGGTACGAGGGGAAAAACGACAAAAGAGAATCAAGTTGGGAAAGAACGGGGGAGGAAAGAATCTTGAATAAAATTGTGAAATCTTGACGTATAACATCCATAGCGGGTTTGGTCTAGGGGTATGGGGGTAGGGTGGACCTAAGAACTATGGGAGATGCTCCACTTGCCAGTAGACAGGGAGGGGCGGAGGGGCAACATTTACCATAAACGCGGGGGGGGCGGTCAGAAAAGGAGGGGGGGGGGTTTCAGAAATTCTGGGAGTTATGGTGGGAAGAGTCGATAAAAAAACGAGGTGTGTGACGGGAGGTGCTACCTGACATTGACAGGCGGGGGGCAGGGGGGGACCTGAAATGTAAGTTGTTTCTTGCGGGGAAATCCTGGGGGAAAAGGGGAGAGAGAGTGTAGGACCGAGTTATCAATGTTGGGAGGATAAACTTCTTGCCGCGTCTCGAAGAGGGGAGGATGGGAGGGAGCATCAGCATCGGGGAATCTGTCGGAGATTTGGCTCTACAGGAAGGGTCAGTAAGAAAACCCATGCCTCCGCCGGCGTCCCGGGGATGAAAGGAGATTGTGCCTGGGAAGGGGAATGGGAAGGAGAGTAAGAAAATTAGAGGAGAGCTGATTCAATCCTAAAAGAGAAATGGCATCGTGGCGGGTATGGTCCCTTGAAGTCCAAGTTCAAGTATCAAATTCTCGCCACAAAAAAATGAAGCATGTAGGAGAATCCGGCGGGAGAGGGAAGATGCAGGCTGTCGTTCGAGAAGCAATACGTAAAATAATAGCGGCATGGAGCCCGAGAGGGCGCTTCCTAAAAACCTCAGCGAGGACAAAGTATGTGAACACCGCTGAAAGACCAGGTCTCTCGCTTCTGGGGTAGGCAAGCGAATGGGTTCGCGGGTTTTCTTAATGAAGAAATGTGTGAGATGGTCATCTATAAAGTAAACCAAGGGGGCGAAACGGAGAATCTAACCGTGGAAAGTGCTCTAAAGGAAGGGGGGGTTAGAAGAACAGAACATAAATTAAAAATACTGGTCGTTTCTCCGAGCATTGAGGAGTACAATCTGGGTCAGGGGAGGTCCAAAAAAAGCAAGTGTTTTTACCGCTAAAAAAATCGTATGGAAGGCCAGAGAACGAAAGAGGAGGGAGGGAATTGGGGGGAACTACCCTAGATTATTGAGAGAGAGGATCCACTATGAGAAAGTCAAAAAAAAATCGCGGGAAGGGCGAACACGTACGGAAGACAAAAAAAATCGGGGGACCGCTACTGGGGGGAAAAAAAGAGACCCCGGCAAACTCAACATTTCCAGGGAAAAAAAATACCGGCAAGAGAGGGGTCAAGTAAGACCGGCCAGAACCAAACGCTTGTCTGAGAAGGGGGAAATCTTGAATCAAAAGTAAAAATCGCGAAAGAAGGAGGACGAATTGCATTCATGACCGGAGCACAAGAAAAGATTATCCCCTCCATGACAGGGAAATCCAAATATAGATACCGGACTCGGAAGTTCGGACGGGGAAAATTAGAAGAGAGATGGGGGGCAAATGTGGAAGGATTTCTCCAGAGGCTTTTGCAAGGATTGCTCCTTCGACTGAGTCATGAAGACGTCCAGCAGAGGAGAGATTGGTATGATCATGGCGTGGCGAGGGGGAAGAGTGAGGGAAAAGGAAAGTTCTACTAATTAATTATACTAGGGCATAGGAAGGGAGGGGGGGGGAATCGGAGGAATCGAGGACATGGGATGTTTGCGCGCTCAATGGTAAGGTCGCCCGCGTTGGCGAGGAAGAACCAAACAGCAGGAAGGGGGTCAGTCTTTTGGGCTCCCCGCTATTTAGGGAGTAGATCGGCCCGCGGAGGGACCATCCAAGTGATCCATATCCAATGCACTAGATGGAACGCACCTCCAAGGAGAGAAAAGGAGGGGGGGTGACCGAAGGCCATTCTAAAATTAGCTGGACTGTTTTGGAGTAAAAGACAACTCCTGAATGGGAATGCAAGGCGGACTACTTGAAAAAGGATTTATTCAGTCTCTAGAGATTCTGGTGTTTAAGACGGACAAAGGGGAGAAAGGGGGGGGGAAAGACGAAGAGTCGGGAACAAAACAGGTAGAATCTGTGTCTCAGAAAGGAGTAGTAAAAGACAGAATCGGGGTCCCAAAAAGGTATAAAACGATAGTGGACAGCTAAAAACTAGGCGACGTGAGGAGTGAGGGAGGGGTGGTGAAAGCAAGGAAAAGAGACCGGAAGAAATTTGCTATTTCTGTTGGTTCAACGCAGGTGTGCGAAGGTGGAAAGAACTATATGAGTGCCAACTCTTGAAGACCGGCAGATTCAGGGAGTGAAACGCTGTTCGCGAAGAACCAAAAAAAGGAAAAACTGAAGAAAGAACAAGGTGAGGCAAGAATGCCAAGACTCTATTAGGGGCTTTAAGGGGAAAATGTCCGAGACAAAGGGAATGCAAGGTATTCGGCGAACCACGCTTGGTGGAGGATTTCAGTTGGCCGGAAATAGAAAAAGGAAACACAAAAGAGGAGGACGAATAAAAAGGCATAAGTTCAGGTTGCCATCTTAGTAAATCTAAATCCGTCAACTTCAAAAATTGTGAGTCAAAGGGAAGAAAACGGAAGTCTCGGGGCCGATTGGAGGGGCAGATAGGAAAAGATGAGCGCTGGGGTGGGGGAGTCCCTTAGCGGAAGATTCTGAGAGGTTAGGGGAAAGAAGGTGCTGCTGTTTCAAAGGAGGTCCAAAAAACAACGCAAAAAGAAGATAAAAAAGCATCGTGGGGGGGAGCCTAAAGGAAAGAGGGACGGGGAAAGAGATAAATATTTCAAAGACCCACAGGGTACTCAGCGCTAATTTCAATCGATGGCAAAAAACTCGCAGAAGAAAAAAGAGATGTCATCGAGGGGGACTCTCTTAGAATCACCGCAAAACGGATCAACATCACTTTGATAGAACTTCATTCCTACTGCTACCAGATCGAGAAAAGATAGGACAGGCTTAGGGGGAAGTGGGGTTGGACAGGAAGAATAGAAGTATCCGGACCACAGCGCATATGTCTAACTGCGAAGAACGTCGACTTATGAATTGGAGAAAAAAGAAGAGATGCATGAGGTTCCGTTAAGTCAGCGGCAAAGGGAAAGAGAGAGGAAAGGAAAAGGGAAAAGGGGTGAATGTAGAAGCCGCTTCCGTAAAGGGGGAGAAGGGAAACCATTTTCGCAAGTTCAGTGGCCCTTGAATGATCAAACTAAGTCAAGAGGTTGCCAGGAAATCGGTTCGTACCGAGCGAGAGGAAGAATTTGAAAAAGGAAAGGGGAAGGAGGGGAAGAGCTCAAAAACAACAAAGGGGGATTATTAAAAGAAAAAAAAGAAAATCTCCAAGAGTGAGAAAATATGGGTACTCAGAATCATCGGTCTTACGGAATTCAAATGGGAAAATCAGCAAAAAGGGGGCTGCAAGGGAAAAGGAAAAAAGGGAGGGCCCGCGCAGTTTCAACGTTTCATCCGTCTGTAAAGTAACACTCTGAAATCGCGTCGAAAGAAGCTGTATTTGGAAGCTGATTAAAAAAAAAAATGCAGGGCGATTTTCTAAAGATCTATGAAGAGAAAAGATTCAAAAAGAGGGGAAAGAGGAGAGGTGTTGGGAAAATCAACGGGAGATGAGTGGAAGGGGGTCGACCTACTGTCCTCGTTCGTTCAAAATAAGATGTTATAATTAAGGGATGAACGAGAAGAAAAATGGAGGATAAGAGGGAGACCGGGGAGGTTCGGCCGGAGATAAAAATAGCAAGCCCAGGACGGTCTCTGAGGGTCAGAGGGATATTTTGGACAGGGGGGGGAGGGAGAAGGAGAGGGGAGATGGGAATGAATACCCCTGGTTAAGTATCTAGAAAAGAGGTCCTTTAAAAACCGAGGGCCGACCACACTATTAATTTGACTAATGGAAGAAGGGGGGGTATTTGGAAGGAAGGGACGGAAGCAGTTTAAAAATATAAATCTTTTACCCTCTATCCATATCCGTTACTTCAGACGAAAATGACCCATTCCAGGACGAAAATCCGAGGGGAAGAAAAGGGAACTAATCTAATAAAGTGGGGGAATTGGGGGGAAAAGGGAAGAAAAGGGGTGGGGGGGGAAGGTTAGGGGGGTGATCCTGTTTGTTATAAGGAGTCCACATTGCACTGAGGAAAGGTGAAGGGCTGCAGCTTGGATTCTTAAAGAAAAGGGGGTGCCTACTCACTGAAAAAGACTCCGTGAAAAGAGGGGGAAAAAGGGAAAGAAAAGGGCCATCCCTGGGCAAGGGTGCCCTTCACTTCAATAACTATCGCTTCAGATGAAAACCTTCCAAGGGGCAGTTAGAAGAGGGGAATGGTGGTGAAAACGAACATAACCCAGGGGAGTCGAAAAGAGGAGAGGTAGAGGACTTGTGAAAATAATACTGACGAATACTTTAAAAATGCGTCAAGGGGGGCTACAACTGCAAAAGAAGCTGAGTTGCGGTCGTGCAATCACCCTAAGAACTCACCAGAACAAGTCTGGAGGAAGAGTAAACTTAAATATCTTGCCATCGGGTTGGCCGGGAGATACGCTTGGCAGGAACAGGGTGGTACCAGGGAGGCGGCGCGAGGAATGGGCACAGACGGTAGGATGAGGGAAAAAAGTAAAAAGATGTCCAGCTATATACTGAACTGGAAAGAGCAGAAAGGCATGATGGCCGGGTGATGTAACCCAAAGGAAGGGACATTGGAAGAGAAGCGCAAAAACTGGGGCGAGGGGACTTGGGAAAAAAAGGAGAAAAGAAAAGGGGAGGGGGAAATCTCTTGAAAGTTCTATATTCAAAAAGTTGGGATGGCGCTCCTCAAGGACATGCAACGGTCCTTACACAAAAACGAACCAGAGAGGCTGGAAGGAGAGTTTGGTGGCGAACACAAGGGGGGGTATGGGGAAAAGGAAGGGAGAGGGAAGCAGATCTAGAACAAGCAACGATTCAAACGCAGTGACGAGCAAATTCCCTGACGAAAAGCAACAGCAACTCTTACTACCAGAAAACAACAGAAGAACAAAAAGAAGAGGGGCGAAGGGAAAATGGGTTTAAGCCATGTACAGAGAGCTATCAAGAATAAGAGACCAAGATCCGAAAAAGGACCGGCGCCTCTACTGCAAAATGGGTAAAGAAAAAGAGACATGGCGATCACTTGTGGGGGTTCCAGGTCTAATGGGATCGTCTGAGATGGGGTATTGCCGGATTTCACTTGGAGGAGCTTGGAGGGGGGGGGGGATCATGAAAGGGGAAGGAAAGAAAAAAGAGAGAGAAGATGGTGCGATTACGTTAACTTCAAGGTTGAGGCGCTTCGAAAAAAGCGTTGACGGGACTTGAATGCCAAAACGATTGAAAGGGGAGGATTTTGTTTGCTCTGGCAAGGGGGAAGGCGGGGGAGGGGGGAAAAACGGGGGGGGGCAGGACGGCCGATGTGTGAGGGAGGTAGAGGACCGGGGAATGCGAATACTAAAGGTGTTGGGGGGGGGGAAGCTACCAAAAAAGTTTAGACCAAGAGGACTAAAATAAGAGGGAAGGGGGGAGGTCGGGGGGGTTTCACGGATCGACAAGGAAGACAAATGTCGTTCTCCTGGCATTCCATTACCAAAAAACGAAAGTTTGGTTAGAGGGAGAAAAACAAAGGAATATTTTCGAGAAAAAAGACTAGTCTAATCCACTGTAACTTACTAGGAATCAAAGTCTTTTTCGTTCTGTGAGGGGCAGTCTTAACCAACTGGCTAAGGAAACGTGTAGTGGAAGGGGCAAGGTAAGACCAGGGTTTTATCAGTGAGAAGAGGAAGAGCTGGGAGGAAAAAAAAAAGGAGAGCGGTGAAAAACAAAACCCATAAAATAATTGTCCCGACCACTATTGGTAAACTGTCTTAAGTAGCCTTCAAGAGGTGGGACGAGCATCTAATTGAAAAAAGGAGCGGCTACACCATTGGTGTTATCACAGAAGGGCAATGAAAAGAAAATTGCTTCCCGTAGAACAAATTCTAGAACACCTGAATGGATCGCTGTCTGCCTGAAAGAATCCTTAACTGCCAGAAGAAGGAAAGGGTTTTCAGGGGGAAAGAAAAAGAAGGAAGGGGTTTGGAAAAGCACTTTACCTCTCCGAAAAGGCCAAGGGCTCTAAATATCAAGTGGTGAGATCGGCAACTTATATGCCCTCGAGGACAGCATCTGGAAACGATAAAAAGGAAGAGAGGGGATGGGCATTTTTAATTCTGTATCGATACACCCGGGAGCGCAAAATTAGCGATCCATATGGTTTGGTGCCACGAAAAATTTCGAAGAATACAGACGAAGAAAGAGGTGAGAGCAGGAAAATCCAAGACATGAAATTTGAATTCAAAACAAGGGGGAGTAACCTCTGTTCTCAACGACTACTATACATGAAAAAAGGAAAGCAAGAAAAACCACCCTGAAGGGAGAAAAGGAAATGGGAAGGGAAAGGGGGGGAAGAAAAAGACGTTTCAACACTATTCACGACTGGGCTGACTGACTATAAAAAAAAGAAAAGCAATGGTCATGAGAACCCTCCCTTCAACGGCGCCCAATTCTCAAAACGGGGGTGGCCCTGGGGAATCGGAGACTGGCAAGGGCATCTTGAGCTCGGCCCCGACAAGGCCGGCAAGTCAAAAAGAGATGATGCAACAAAAGGAGAGGGGGAGGGAGACAGGGAAAGAAAGGGGGGGCTTTCAGCCTGGCTGGGATTCCATGCCGAACCTGTGAGAAGGGCGAAGGCGAGGTACGTTCATCCCTACCCAGGGGAAACAACCGTCACCGTCTAAGTCAGGAAAGAGGGAGGGGGGTAAACTTGACCTATTGTCGGATTTCTTTATGCAACCGGAATAAAGCCATCTAATCTCAAAACTTATTTTGAAAAAAGAGAGAGATGGGAAGAGGGAATAAGGGTGTTAAGGGACTCAATCTCGATCCGGTCAAACAGATCATTAAGAAAGGGAGTCTGAAAGGTACGCGAAGGAATAGGAGTTGGGGAAGGGATAAACAGACAGTATGCAAAAAAAAGTAGAAGAGATCGGGGTTCACGCGGGGTTTGTGTCTAATCCGATGGTGTATTTGGGGGGGAAAAAGGCAAGCTGAATCTAGGGCAAGGAGCAGGAAAGGAGAAGGGGGGGGGAGGAAGTAGAACCCCATTTAAATCCTAGATTGCGTTCGCAAGAAACTATGAAAACAGGCTTGCTTTAGCCGTTATAGGCAGAGGAACAAATCCCTCTTGTGTGAACGAAGTATAACACCGGTAGGAAAAGAAGGGGGGGGAAAGTGTGGCACGACGGGATTTTGTGAGGTTGTGTGCGGCGACCGATTTTGATGGAGAGACGGGGTGGGGAACCGGATTGGAGAACGCAAATGGTGCAACGAAAAGTTTGGCAGAGGCCGAGGGGAATGAGGGGGAGGATGGTATCTTCTAAGGATCCCGTTGCAAAGAGAGTTTATGTGCACTCCATGCGCGTGTATTCCTCAGATACACTTCCCCCAATCTTGCGCAGGAAAGGGCAGGGAAAGGATGGGTGGGAAGGTAGAGAAGAATTGGCCTGCGGAAAGTAAACGCAGGGAGCGCGGTCAAGCCTACAGTAAGCTTGGGGGGGCGGGGAGTGAAAGGAGAAAGGCAAAAGGGGCCGGGAGAGCGGGAAAAAAAAAAAAAAAAGAATGGAAGGGAGGGGTAGGGGTAGTAACCGAAAAATCGAACTTGAGGAGTGCTAGACCTTCATAAGGGAATGAAGGAAGGGACGCAACCCCCCACCCCCCCTCTATGGAATAAAGTAAGACATCGATCTAGAAAGGAGAATCGACAAACTGGGCATATTTGCAGAGCGTCGGTAGCTCAAGTACTGGTAGGACAGTCCAGGGTCTCTGGTTTGGCTTCACGGGGGAAGAAAGGCGGAGGGAAAACGAATACCAGGATCACCTGTTGGCGACAAAAAGAGATCTAAAGGTTCTTGCTAAAAAAAAACAGTTTGGGTACGAAAACGAAAAAAAAGAGGGATCAAAGACTTTTTCTAGCAGCGCCCAAGCCTCTGTGGTCATGGGGAGGCAAACCTTCCGTTGTTTAACCGGTGGTAAGGGAAGGAAAGGACTTGAAGAAAGAGGAGGGGAGAAAGGGTAGCGGTTGGGCCAAGACCTCTAGTGATGACTACGGGTTCATACACGGAAGAGAGGGGGGAATTTACAAATCAAAAGTCGAGAAGGAAAGACAACTTGCGCAACTACACCATGTGCCGCTACGGGACCAACCAATCCCGCGTACCACGCTCCATTTGAATCGCCAAAAGGAAAATGCCGCAGAGTGAATCGTCAAGAACGCAAGACCCCCGCGGGGCGAAGCGCCTCGCGGGGGAAGAAGGGTCCGAAGAAGACCAAAAAGAAGGCTTGAGTGGTTTCTGAGATGACGGCAGGATAAACGTCACTATGATAACTCCTTAAAGGAGGGAGCAGAGAGAGATCCTGGCCTATTAACGACATTCGCAGGGACAAGGGGAAGAGGAAAGAGGCTTGTGGGAGGGCCCTCGGCTTGACTCATGGAGAGGCTTGCCGTGATAAAGACGAGGGAAGAGGACCGAGAATGAAAAAAGGACGCGCGGAGGGGGTATTCATCATTATTGGTCTCGGTACAGGAAATCTGGATTCGGGGTCAAGGATGAATGCTCGTATCGGTTGGAAAAAACAACACCAAACCCCCCAACCGAGGGGGGGAGGAGGGATATCGGGGGATTTCTGATTGGCGAGCTTGACTAAGGGCCTCTAAGGGGGCGTGGGGGAATCACCGCCAGCCTCATGTGGCTCACTGGGGAAGGAGTCAAAAAATGCGTGCTATCAAAGAGAGGCAAAAGACAAGGGGGAAGACAAATTCGAGAAAAGAGGAAAAGTGGAAAACCGTAGGCAGATAAATTCGAAATCGTCCAGGTTACCGACCTGCCCCGTAAGAAGGTAAAACTTTGGATAATACTCCTGCCATAAGCATGAGCCGGCTCGTCAAATGAGGGGAACAAGCAGAGGCACAAAAGCCATTTTTACGGGGGAAGAAATAAAAAGGTGTGGGCACTCCTCGGTTCACACAAAGAAGCTTGTTCCCAGAAAGAGGGAGGGGAAAAAAAAAGGTGAGGAGGAAAAAAGGAACAGAAATGTCCTATAAACGCGAGAGGGGAGCGACGGGAGGTGAGTCGAAAATGAACTTTGACCGCACAAGATTGAGGGTTAACGAAGGCGAGGGGAGAAGGAGGATAAACAGTGCATACGCTGGGTTGCCGCCGTGCGGTGTTACGATGAAAAGATTAAGCAATGGGCGACTCCGCCCCTGGGGACAAACTCCGTTTCCGTCGAAAAAACTATGGAAAACCTTTTCCGTGACAGGGCAAAGAAAGGAAAGGGGGGAAGCCGGGGGAGGAGGGGAAAACACGCGGGGTGTGGAAGTGATTTAAGATCAAGTCAATGATAAATCAACATAAGCGACACCAGTGAATGTGAACCGGGAGAGGGTTACCCAAACCGTCGCAACGCAGTAAACGGAAAAAAAAAAAGGGGAGTAAAGATTCGAAAAAAAGGGGGACCAGCAGAGGACCTATGGACACAAAACTCTAAAGCGTACTGGGCCTTCCAGTTCGCTCGAAACTAAAGCTCGGATGTTTACCGAATGTAAAAGAAGGACAGGGGGAGGGAAAGGGTGGGTGGGAAAGAGAGTAAAAAAGAAAAGACACTCTTGGATGACTCATGGGACTCACAGATCGTGTGGTCCCGTAAGAGGGCTACGGGGTAGAGAACTCTTGAACGAAAAGTCGTGATAAATCCGGATTTAACCACATGATCCTACCTCGCGCTTAAGTGGGGGGGAGACTAGAGTGCATAGAAAAGAGAAACGTAGCACTTATTCATCACTGGGGGCTAGCCTAGGACCATAAACAAACGCAAAACGCCGCTATATAGGTGAGTCAGATTCCGAAAAAGAAGAGGAAAAAGGGGGGTAGGAGAGGGAAATGGTGAAAAAGTTACACCCAATCGAAGTGATCCTACCAAATTATATAAGGGGAATCGTAAGGGCGACTTATGAGGAAATTTGGGGAAATCGAAGGACATCGTGCTTGATTGAAGGAACGTTTTAAGTAAAATACAGAAATGGAAAAGAGGGAAGGGGAGGTAATCCGTCGGAAGATCGTGAAGGGAAAAAATGTGGGGCGGAACTTCATGGGGGAGGAGATTGATTCCCAGTCAAAGACATATTGTCATTCTTTGAGTACGAGGGATAAAAAGAGACAGAAGGGGTAGAAAATAGGGAACTCTAAGGGGACAAAAAAAACAAGGTAGTTAAAAGATAGAAAAGGAGCCCTCTCTAAGATTGCAGGGAACGTCTCAGAATAGGTAAAAAAAGAATGGAAGGGATGGCATTGGAGGCTTCCTGGAAAGGAAACTTCTCTCCCAAATGAAGGATCAAGCAAAAAAAATTGAGGTGAAAAGTGCATATGGATGGGACTCCTCTAATATCAAGTCTCAGGGAGGGAGTGGACTGAGAAGTGAACGGAATCAATCAAAATATGTAGACGAGGGGAGAAATCAACTCCTCTCTCGTGAAAAGGGATTACAGGGCAGAAGGGAGGGAAGGGCGAGAAAGTGGGTGTCGGAAGAAAGGGTAGGAAAGTCCCAATAAAATCGCACCAGACTGTCCCTCGGTGGCTAGCTAAGTAGAATTCCGAATGGATAACGAGGCATGACGGCGCCTGTGGGGGGGGGGAGCTGGGTAGTAGAAAAGAGAGGAAAGAGAAGGGTGAAGGGCGGAAGGAGAGGGTGAAAAAAAAGTTTCGATATAGACTTTTCGATGGGAGAAGCCTGCACTGCGGGGGATTTATCAAAACTGCCCAGAAGAGAGACCTGGTAGACTTCCGTGACCAAATAAAGGAGGGGGGGGGGGGGGGAAGCAGGAAAGAGGGGTGAATATTGGGAACTTCCTGTACCCTGAAAAAATCAGCAACACCTTCTTAAAAAGCAATACAAAAAAACGAGCCGGGGAGCGACGCAAGGGGGTGTGGCCTAAGGATGACCAAAGGGAAAACAATAATTAAATCTGCAATAATTGGAATTGGTGATAGAAAAGGTGTTTAATTTAGGAATTTTCGCAAGGGGGGGGGGGATGTTTGGGAAGGAAGTCTCCAAAGGACGAGGGAAAGGGGGGAGAAGATGTTGGTAGAGTCCATGTTCCGGGAAAAAAACACTGAAATCACAACCATCCCGGGCATACAAAACCAGGGCGAGAGGGTCGATGAGGCTGGAGAAAGAGAAAAGGAGGGGCCTTCACATGGGGGGGGAATTTCTCATTCGTGATGGGTGGTGTCGATGACAGGACACCTGCGCAAGACAGAAGTGAATAATCTGAAAGGGGGTAAATGAATAAGGAAGAAGGTCACATGCTAGAGTCATCAAAAAACGAAAATCTTCCGTCTGAGGGGTAAGTGCTGGCAACGTTTCCTCGCAAGAAACCGCAACGGAGACGAAGGAAAAAATATCAGGGGCAGAAACCCTGTGTTTATCTTTCCTTGAGGGGACTGCGAGAAAATTGCTTAGGATTCTTGGAAAGAGGATAGCACAAGTAGACCACAAAAAAACGAACACCCCCCAAGCTTGAAAAACAAGGAAAAAGATAGGATAGAAAAAGGGAAGAAAGAAATGGGGGAAAAAGAAACGCAAACGCCTCCATCCGTCAATGGGTTACTAACAACCAATACATTGAGAAGGGAATGCGGGACGACTGGCAGAGGGGGGGGGGCTTGAATGAGGAAGACGGGAAGTTAAGAGAAGAGGAGTGCTTATTGGGTCCAATCTGCACGCGGGCACAGACGAGGTATAGAGATTACGAAACTGAAAAAAGAGCACAATCTACTCCATCTGAGGAGATAGAGGGCAACTCCTTAAAGGTTAGAAAGAGAGGAGAAAACAGAACGAAAGACAGAAGAAAGATCCACTCAAATAGAAACTATCATCTTCCAGAAGATAAAGACAGATGCAGAACCCGGTGGTACAAAGAAAAAGAAAGGAGAAGCCAATCAAAAGCCGACTCTGTTGGGTGTGGGGACCCGGGAACATAGAGGATTCAATCACGTCAAAGAACCAAGAGGAAAAAGAAAGCAAAGGGGTTTGGGGAACCAAATCGGGGGGGGGGCTCGCTCAATTTGTTAACAGTGTCTAATGTCTGGATCGCAGGCAGAGCGATGTCCGGAATTTCAAAGGCTGGACGGGGGGGGAAGCGGTTGATAAGCTAGGGCCTAGAAGAGAAACGAAGAGAGATAGATTTTGTCAAAAGAAGGAGTATCACAAATGCGGAACTTAATCGTGGGGGTGGGGAAAGCTACGGTTCAGGGGGACGACAGATTTTGGAACGGAAGTCCTGGGGGGGAAGGGAAAAAGGTTGGCAGAGGGGGTCCGGTTGAAGGCGAACCCACATGGGTTGATGATCTCGACAGGGCTAGCGGCGTTTGGGGGTGAATCGCGACACGGAGGAGGTTAACATCTTCAGAAACGGAGGGAGGGGGGAGGGGGGGGGAAGAGAGAAAAGAGAGAGATTTGTCTTAGATCTCCTTTCCTCAACCGACGTTTTTCAAAAACACGGCAGGTTTCCAGAAGAACAGAGCGAAGGAAAAACGGGGGAAGGGAAAGAAAGATGAGAACTGTGCTTGCTGGTTCGGAAAGAAACACAGCCGGGAGCAAAGAAAAACGGAGACCTTCGGGGGTTGGAGAAACAGGGGGAAAAGGGTTGGAAGAGCGAACAGATTAAAAAATTACGTCCCGTGACAAAAAAAAAGAAAACATAAGGGAACTACCTAATCGGAGGGGGAAAGAAGTCTAAGAAGCCAAGCGGTGGGAGAGTCAATCAATGGGAAGAGATTAACTACTTTTTCTGAAAAAGCGAATCTCTTTGAAAAAAGAACGGACCGGGGGTTGCTAGAACTAGAATGATCGGGATAAGTAGGAATTAATGAGATGAAAGAAAGAGAAGAGGGAAGGGGACAATGGGTTGGAGAAAAAAGACTACTTGAGGGGTAAAAAGTACATAAACACTATGGGGCCAACTGGAGTAAGTGCTAACCTAGACTATCAAAAATAACTGGTTAGGCGGGAAAAAAAGGGAGGGAGAGAGGTCCAGGACATCTATGGTGCTCTTGCACTAAAAATGGCCGCTTATGGGGTCGCGCGGGGGTGACAGAGCGGACTCTGGAGAGCAAGGGAGAGAAAAAAGAGTTCAAAGAATTTCATGGGAAGTAGCAGCAAGAAAGCGGCCGAGCGCGACCAAACACATCACGGGGAAGAATCAGACATTGGAGGGATCAATAGGGGGACTAACCAGGCGAGATGTACATGAAAAACTCGTACTGGGCGCAGGAAAAACACACATGAAAAAAAAACGGCGACACCGGGGGCAAAATGGTCAAGGGAACTGAGGTACAAAACGAGGCACGGCTTGTCATGCTATCCCGGAAACGAAGACTTTTACGTAGCACCCTCCTAAATCGGGAACGGGAAAGGCCGGCCTGTTGGGAAAGGTGGAGAAAGAACCAGAGACGGGAATGGAAAGAGATAAGTGAAATCTAAGGAGCAACGGTGTCAAAAAAAACCATGATTGACGAAAACCGCGCTGGGCGAGAGGCAAAAGAAGTCTGAAATAGGCGAGGAAAATGGAAAAAAGGTATAACTGGCCCAAGGGACAGAGACGGCCCCAAAATCGAACGCTGTCCATAACCAGCGGCAGCCTGACATGCCAAGAGGAGGACGAAACTGCGATGGTCAAAGCGTTCTGGGGAAAAGTAA
>Ga0179593_1582636_pt1 | contig 30822 bp, 38 predicted proteins | sample CZODoug2_1_08_16_FD_185931 | JGI IMG/M metagenome (GOLD analysis project Ga0179593, IMG submission 185931) | Vadose zone soil fungal communities from Angelo Coast Range Reserve, California, USA - CZODoug2_1_08_16fungal (PacBio error correction) | ecosystem: Environmental > Terrestrial > Soil >...
ATCTCTGGTGTGATGGAAAAAGTGGAGTCAACCATTTCGCGACGAAGGGAATAGGGTCAGGTAACACTTCAAAGACGCAGCTCGGGAAAAGCTGAGGAAAACCGACTCCACCAACTGAAAAGTAAAAATCAAGCGAAAAAACCGGGTGACAAAGAAATAAGGGGGAGAATCACGACGACACTAGGGGGTACTGGTAAAAAAGACGCATCGACTGGAGAGGGCTGAGCTCTCCCGAACAAAAATTACCAGGTACACCGTACAGGGACCAAGAAAACGAGCATGGGACAAGAGAATGACAAAAGAGATGTGCACATGCGGGGGGGAACCAGGGGCGCGTCCAATCCCAGGAGAGGGAAGGGGAAAAGATTGACGGAGTGGGGGTGTGACGGGGTATTGTGGGGCTCATCGGTATATGAAGTTTTGGAAAACATTAGACAGGTGCGAGGGACGCACGGAGTGAAGCAAAAAAAAAAGTACTTTATCACGTCAAGCAGAGGAAAGGGTTCAAGACGGGGGACAGTACTCGATTAGACGGGTGCAATGACGGGGACCCGGTGGGGAAAAAATACGACTTTGGGAATAGATGTGGGATTTGCGAATACATGAATGGCCCAGGCACAGCGCACGAAACCGGAAGAAAAGCTCACAGGAGGTCGATGACGGATCAGAGGGGGGTTTGGGTGAAGCGTCAGAACATACTACCGGGTGAAGGGGAGAGGAAGGGGAACAGGAAATAGGGACGGGGAAAAGGAATCTCTTCAGAAGGAGAGGAGACGACCAATAATCAGATTCGAGGGGAGAAGATGACTGTCAGTAGAAACGGGGACAAATTCCTACGTGAGAATGCCATTGTGGGGACATTAAAGAACAAGCATTTGGGAAAAAAAGAGGTTTTAAATGTGTCGGACCGTGGGAAAGGACACGGGGGTGTGCAACAAAGAGCAAACGTCATTCGGAAATTCAAAGCGATACCACTCGACGAAATAGAACACGAAGGAAAAGCGCTCCTGGAAGGAGGAGCAGAAGGCCCATATGATCAGAGCGTACGGAAAGGCGGAAAGTAAAGTGGTGGAGAGCTCCTTAGTATGTCGAACAGCCAAGATAGTGAACATGGGAATCCGGGCGAATACGAGGATAAAGGGTGTGGGAGTCCATGGGTCAGAGGAAAGGGTTCATTTGAATGGGGTGGGTGGGCCATTTTAATGAGCTGTGTGGGTAGGTTCTCACACATGGTCGTGAGCGCGCGCAAAAGGGAAGCGTCAAGGAGATGATTTGAACCGCAAGACGGCAGAAAATCCAAGAACTTAAAACTATGGAAACGTGATTCCCCCCTTTATAAGCATGGAAGGGAGGGAGCGGAGCAGGGTGGTCGGACGGGATCTTCCTCTTTCCCAGGAGTTGAAGGGCTTCTGTGGGTGGTTCTCGAAAAATGTGTGATGGTCATTGACAGTTCCGCTTCAGGCGCTATTTTTGTGAACTTGTTTGCTTCCCCGGGTTTTCCTCCAAGGGACCTAGCCCAGCTCGCTGGATTGGGGTGGCTGGAAAGTCCTTTGAACCGTCTTTGAGAGTCAAGTGGGTGTGGGTAGCGCGTGTCTTCAGGATCGGAGGGTTGGCCGAGGTACCTCTTGCGAGCGAAAACGTGTCAAAACCTGAAAGGTTAGTGTTCAGGTTCCACCACCCTTCCCGGCAGTTAGCAAGAAAATTAAAGTCATTTTTTTGCCCTTACGGCAAAAACAAACCAAACCAACCACAAAAAACACACACAACCCCACAACACCACCCCCCCCCCCCCCTCCTTCTGGCGGTGTTTAAAATTTCCCCTACCAGAAGGAGAGAGTTGTAGCTGACCTTCCCTCGAGATTTTATTTTATCTGATATGCTCTTGGGAAATTCTTTTCCTCGAAGCATGAGTGCTTTGGAGAAAAAGAAGGCGTAAGGAGGGCCAAAGGAAGTGCCCGGACGGGGAAGTGTGAAGAAAAGACGGGACACATAAAGCTGGTCACTGCCGCAGAATTCACACTCATGGTTGTTCCGGGACAAATGAGAGAAAGACTACGGAAGGCGGGTTACAAAAAATCGGAGAAGGGAAGGGGAATCATGTAAAACGCCAAAGGGGGGGGGATACGTGTGTCAGAGGATACGCAGCGAAAAAAGCCTCCTTAAACAGGGAAGCCTTTCACAAGGCAGGCCCGTTGAAGACAGGCAAGAGAAAAACGCTGAACGGAAGGCGGAATTGAAAAAGTTCTCACACATTACGAAAAGGAAATTGTTTCCAGTGCGCACCGAGGGGGAATCACAGGGAGAAAATGTGGCGAGCAGATGGGACAAAGATAACACAAAACGGAACGACAGCCCTGAGGTAAACGCGAACCGTCAGAAAAAAATGAACGGAAAAGGGCGGGTGCTCACTCCGGGAAAACTCACATCCGGTGGGAGGGGCAGGGACGGGAAACTTAATTGTGGATAAGTGTGAAAACAAAACGCAGATCCGGTTTAAGGTTGTAAAGAGGGAGGGGGGGAGTCATATGTAAGGTGACAAACTAGAACTCCGAGAGTATTCACACGAAAAAAAAAGGTGAGATAACTGTTTTCCATACGTAGAAAGGGTAGGGAATTTCCAGGTAGGGGGGGACAAAGGTCTTGTGATTAGGGGAAATAGTATATTAAGTCTCATGTCAAAAAAAATTACTGGGGCCTCTGTAGCTCCGATGAAAATTACATAATAATTTAGTGGAAAACATGGACACTGTAACGGGTATTAGGTGTGGGTGTTTGGTCGCAAAGCTATTTGGTTCGTTGTGTGAAAAAGGGGGTTATCCGAAAATTCATAATTGGCAGAAAAGGGGTCAAGTAATCAAGCGTGGAATTTGCCGGAACCCGCGTCTGCTTCATACCGCCCAAAGAGATATGAACAAGCGAAAAAACAAGGTTTGCAGGGAAATAAAAGAAGAATGCATGAAGAAAGGTGGCTGAGTGATGAGACAACCCGTCGGGTGTTTTCAAGGAGGAGAGATCGGGATAATTTACAACCAGAAATACACTAGCGCGGGGGATCAGGAGGGTACAGGCGTAATATAGCTAAAAAAAGGGACTCGCGGATATTAGAAAAAAAATGGGTGTCGAATGATGCCGGATGGGGGGGAGGGAAGGTAAGGTGTCGTGCACAGAAGTAAGGGGCACGTGAATTCATACTGGTTGGTCAAAAAACGAAAAGTTGTCGAAAGCCCTAAAGTATCGAAGTTGAAGCCGTTGATGAATGATAGAAGCCACTCGCAAAAAAGGAGGGGGATCAAAAGGAAAAAAGCCGCTTCCTCACATATCCTCAACATATGGGTGGAACAAAAGCTCAGGCGAGTGGGACCCGGCGGGTGCCAAGGATGGGGGGTTCTGGTTTCGGGAGAAAAATGGTACGCCTAGCAACTTGGTATCAACCTTGCGTAGAAGGGATATCAAACAGACGGGGATACAAAAACCAAATACGACAGAGTTCTGGATTCTTGGGACGGGTTGGGGGGGAAATAATCACTGCGGAAAAGGAGAGAAAAAGTAATTGGGTCCATCGAGGGGGCTCCCCCAAAGCCCAACGTAACCCGTAAATCACGAGACCCCCCATTTGCATTGCAGGAGCGAAAGTTAACTTGAGTAAAATGGAACATTTTCAAAGTTTAGGGCGGACCGGGTCCGCAAAGGAGGCAGGACACAGGGTGCTCCGATCCAAAAGGCGAGGCCACAAGAAACAAAGAGATTCGAAGGCACAATAAATGGGGTAACCTCTCGTGAGGGGGGTCGCCCTCGGGAAGAAACGGAAAAGGGGACAGGGAGGCCCGCGGGAGACAATCAAAGACTATCTTCAGGTTCAGATAGGACTGAACGATAAAGGAAAGATAATCGCGGGAGACTCGTAAAGAGGGGGAAGGGAATATCAACCATTGGGGGGTCAAAAAAAATCGGAGATGTACTTTGAAAGAGCCTCTAAGGGATTTCAGCAGAAAGAACGATGAGGGAGATTCCCAGATAATTAGGGGAAATAAAATTCAAGAGGGCGAAAAAGACAACAAAATGTGGAGAAAATAAAATGGGGGGGGGGAGGGGAGAATCATCATAATGCCTGCAAAGTGTAAAAAGGTAAAAAGCGAGCCAAGTGGGACCTTAAATAAAGTGTCGGGGTAAGGTTAAAAGAAGATGGCTGAAAAGCGCTTCTTGTGACAAGGTGAGTATGAGAAAAAGTGGAGGGGGGGTCAAAAAGAGGTACCTCGCGGCGGTACATGTGGGCTGAAAGGGGAAGCGCAATTTATGAAAAGGGGATGGCGGGGAGCAGGACAAAGAGCGAAGGGGGCCTAACTGGTAATGAGGACTTGGCGGGCAGAGGGGGAACGGGTGAGTAATCGTCCCATAGCGAAATCGAGAACTTTTGCGAACGGGGCCAAATGTTTCATAAGGAGAAAAAGGGCTACTGAAAGACGGAGACGAAGGGCCCCGTCCCAGGGTGGGTTGATTGAATCCATGAATGAAAAAAATTAACGTAATTTTGACCAAGAGGGAGAGTGGGAATTCACAAGCCCAAACCATCGCGAAAAAAGGAAAAAGGAAGAAAAAAAAGTGGAGGTGGTGGCCACGGAAGTTATGATGAGACATGGGGCACTAGTTGAGGTCCGTTAGGTACTGTAAACTATCCGCTGGGAAAGCGGAGGGAAGACTCAGGATGTGGTGGCTGCTGCCAGCCAACGTATGAGCCAACAAAAACCGGAGGGGGGCCGGGGGGGGGTGGTTAAGGGGAGGAATAGGACCTAACCAGGATCCAGTCGGGACAAGTGAGTTTCAACTCCAATCTTGGTGAAAAACAATCAAAACCCCAGGTGCTGGCGTGTTGATGGAGAAAGTAGGTGTTTGAAAGGGGGAATTCAAGGGGGTTGACAGGCTGCGATGGAAAAGCTGGCGTGGAAGTGCATAGGGAAAATCACAGTTCGTTTCCAAGAAACCATTGGAACGGGAAGGGCGAAATAGTAGATGCATGGTCTACGAAAACTAGGGGAAATCGGACACCCAAAACCCGCCAATACATGGGGGGGACACAATTGCGTATGGAACGAGAAATCGTACAGTACCATCGTAGAGGAAAAAAACCTCTTAGCTAGACATTCGGGAGGCGGCGGAAATGGATAGGGGTGTTTACTGATCTCAAGGTTGGGAAACGTTTTGGGGATACATCGCAGACAACAGGAAGCGTGCAAGATGTTTGGAGGCGGTGATTTTTGCGCGGGAAAACACAGCCAACAGTGGCATCCGGAGGTCAAGGCCTGACGGGAATTGAATTGTCGGAGGGGGAAACGGTTTGGGTGAATTTCCTAAGAAAGAGAGATCGGGGGATAGAAGCTATGTCAGAGATAGCGGTAAGAAAGACCGGACTTTTGAGCCTTACACCGAGGGGGGAGACGTCGGTCAGGAAAGCCAGAGGAGGATCCTAAGGTGAAAACCTACCCATGAGGGATCACGGTATGTATCTCGGCAGAAAGTGTGGGCACTGAAGGGGGGGGAAATATCCCGACGGCCAGTATAGAAAAAAGGATACCTACAGGAAGCAGTTATGGGGAAGGAAACCCGTCTTCCAACGAAGGAAGTAAAGGGTAACGACCAAAATGGATGGCAACAAGGGTTCCATTGGGAGTGTCATGGAGCAAGTCGCGGCGGTGAGCAAAGTCATCGATTTCGTCAAACAAGTCCGAGAAAGAGAATGAAAGGTGGGAATACCCATTTGTGACTTTGCAAGGAGCATGCGCGAAACCATCAATTCCGTGCTGCAGGTGATAGGGGGAATCAAGGGTAAGCACGTTGCGAACGAGGGGAAGATTGTGTAAACAGTGAACTGACACGTGGGGGTATCAGGTCATAAAAACATGGTGGGACGGAAATGCTTAAAAGGGGGCTTGTCGACAAAAGTGAATGCGGTCAGGGAGGGTATGAGACGCTATACTCTACGGGAACTACCAGGGGGAAAGCTGTTGGGAAATAAAACAAGATTTTTAAAACGCAACAGGTGAGGAAACAATCGGGGGTGGGGCGCACCAGGCCAGAACGGTCGCGGGAATAGGGGAACAATTGTCCGGAGACATGGGTGAGGGCAGCAGGGGGGGAGTGCGAAAAAACGTGGGGGGGGCGGCTCGGGTTCAATAAGGCTTGATATGAGCCATCAGAGGGCGACTGTACTAGCTCTCGAACGGAAGACTTAGTTGAAAAGGAACCCCAAAGATGCCCAATTGCGTGTGGGCCGTTAAAAAATAGTGGTTAGAGGGGGCCAATCGAGGATGTACATGGGAAGGGGGACCAGGGCCGAAGAAAAGGGATTCGCCAGGCAAAAAAAACTCACGGGCGGGAGCGTACAAATGGATGGGTAGTTATCTTGTGATTACTTCTGGTGCGGTAAGTTGAGGGGTCGTAGTCGGGGGGGTTAGAGGGGTCTCTGATAAGGAGTAGGGGATTTGGAGTTCGGGGATCTTGGGTAGTATATGAGGGGACAAAGGTAATAGTAAACCAGAGAATCAAGAAGCCGCATCCGTGATTCCAACAAACTGCGATGACGAACGATGGAGGGCGGAGGCAGTCGCGTCAGTTCTTAATTTCACAAAATGGGGCGAGGTGCGGAACACGCCCGGAGAAAAAAAGGAGAATACTGTAGGTTGCCGATTTCAATGGAGCACAATAGGACGGTTGGAAACGGTAAGTTTTGAATGCGGAGGATATAACTGAAGCAGAGAAAATGACCACGGCCCTGTTGGTGGTGGACGCCTTTAGTTGTCCACTTGGAAAAAAGTTTGAAGATACGGTAGGACAAGGTGTGCACCGGGGGGGAGCTACTGTCAAATGGAGGAAGCCCGGTGAACGCCAAGGCACAAGCCGCACATGTTTAAGAGGAAACTCAGTTAAAAAGGACCACGACAGCATCGCAAACGGACTACGTTGGGGGGGGGCCAAGGGCGTCAGAAACCTACTACCGAGGTCGGGAGAAGATGAAACGGAACGCGACACTTGGGAGGGAAAAAAAATGGGTAAAAGGGGGAATGGGATCGAGCTTGCACATTAATATCAGCGGCGCCGGAAAAGGATAGTTGCACTGGCGTCAGGGGCCAGGCCAATCACCCGTGACGCCGGAAGGGAACCCGGGGGGGGGTCGACGGGGGGGATAAAACACACTAAGCTTAGGCATGGCCAAGTAAAAAAAATGATCTTATGCGACTAGAGGGAGGGTTCAGGGAGGCTGACCATGGGGTTTGATGCGCCTGGATAAGGCAAAGGGAGAGGTCAAAAAAGTTGGGGGGGATTTGAAAAACAAAGGTGCCGCACAGAAGAACGGTAAAGTAGAGAACTCCTATTTCCGAACAAGGAAACTCACATCCAGAGGCCGGAAAGGAGTTAGATTAAAAATTTGGAAGGATAAAATTTAAGTATTTTTGAGTCCCCGCTACACGCAGACTGGTGCCGCCAGGGGGGAAATTCAATCGTGAAGCAGGCCAAATGCACTATTAAACTAGGGTCGAGGTCGCAGTAACCCGATATGTGGGGAAAGCCAAATTGCAACGGAGGAGCGATGGTCTGTAATAGATTTTAGGTAAAATACTTACCAGCCGGGGGAGGTTAAAAAGTTGGGGCTCAAATCGGGAACGGCGCAGAATACTGTGTCCCGGAAGGTGCCCAAGAAAAGGCTAAAACAATATGGGGAAAAAAAAGGGGGCAATCGGAAATTGGGCCACCAATTGGCTCCATGAAGTGCCGAAAAAAAAAAAAAAAATCGGCACCAATGGAGCAGATGGGTTTAGGAGTGCTTGATGGTACAGGTCGCCATTTGAAGACCAATTTCGGGGGAACACCATGGTCTACCCAATGGTAGAAGGAGCATATACGGTACAAGGCGGGATCTTCCGAAAGAAAAGTCAACTCTGTTCGAAAATCGGCTGAGAGAGCCGAGGTGGGGGGGGAGTATGGCCACCAGAATGGAGTTCATGGAGTTCGGGGACGTATAACCTGGGGGGGAAATGAATCTTGGCGATGGTGATAAACACGAGTGGCGGAGAAGGTCCGAGCAACTCAAAGTGCGGACAAAGGAAAGCCACTGACAAAAGACGCATCAGGGGGATATGTTAACATCCGCAAACAATGAAAAAATTGAAGGTGGACGAAAGACCGACACAGAAACCGCAAACACATAACCTCTCAACCCGGCCCTTCCAAAGTCTTACCAGAAACGGAAAAGGGCGATGAAAAATAAGACCCAGGAAGGCAAAGAGACACACTACAGCCACGGGCAACGGAGAGAAGGAAAGGGGGCCCTAAGTAGCTCGGCCGTGGAAAATACAGCAATCAGCGGTTTGGGCCCACAGCGGGTATGTCCGGAGAGACCAAGGGGTGCGAAAAGCGGGAAAGAATAAGAGTTCTTACTGGGAGAAGCAAAAAGTGCACGACAAGAAGAGAATCCTGTGGGGGGGGGAGGGTTATTAGCTATCCAAAGACATTTTTGCCCATATTAAAGGGGAAAGTATAAGGGAACGCGAATCAAACGAAAGCGGAAATGATCCATGTTCTCAGCTGAGGCGACGACGTGCTACGTGGGTGGAAAAGCAGCAGCCAATGCGGGATTGGGGACAGATAGAAATAAACCACGACACCGGCCAACGCAGCGGGAAGGGGCAGAATACAAACAAACCAGATTCAAACGGACGGACTAGGAGTGACTGAAAAAGCCGGAAGGGGCTAAAATGATCCACCGCTCAAGGCAGATAATCAATACGGTTAAAACAATAATGGGAGAGTGCAACTGCGAATAAGAATAGAGAGGAAATGTGCTTGAACAGGAGCCTTGGGTACACGGGCGAAATCATCGACGTAGGCATCTGTGGGATGAAAATCAAGTCAATACAACCGACATGCAAACAACGGACGAAATGAATCGAAATGAGGGCGGGGAGCGGGTTGAGTTGGGGGATAAAGACCCTGAGGAGGAAGTTTTCACCGCGGGGGGGAACAAGTGACGTCAGTTGAGGGGTTTACTAAGAGTCAGGAGAGGAAAAACGATGGATTGGGTTCCCGTGTCCTGTCTCACGTCGGGGAAAAACTTAGGGCGCCCTCACGCTCCTCCGGGAGGAGGAGGTCATGCAGGGTGGGGGGGGTGAAGGGAGGCGGGGCGAGGACCTAACGAATGCTTTTCTAAGGGGGTGGGGGGGGGAATCCCTACAGTCAAGAACGGGCGAATGTACTGTAAAGTACGTGCTGACCGGAGTGTGAAACGTACAAGCAATCGGGGGTCACTGCCCGGGACTGCGGATGATGGAATTGGGGGCTGGGGGGGCCAACCCACCATGGTGGAAAGGCTAGTCAAGCAAACCGGAAGTGGGGATCAAAGATACGCCGCGGGAAAAACCAAAAAGTGTAAGAGGAAAACTACAATCAAGGCGGCGGGGGGAGCTAAGCCCAATCCAACGTGGATGCCAGATAGGTAACCCCCAGGTGGATCGGCGGGACAGAACCATTTAGATAAGAAGACCACAAACGAGGGGGAAACAAAAGATACAGGACGTACATCGACAGCAAAGTGTTTACCTAAAGGAACAGGAAAGCTGTGAAAAGGGGCCGACCAAAAATCAGTTGTAGGTACTCGGGGCCGGGGGACGACCGATTTCACGCCTAGAAAGGCACACAAGGAAGAATGGTCAAAATTAAAATGGGATAAGATACTATATTGCGTGTGGACAAAAATCGTAAAAAAGGTACACACGACCCATCGGAAGTAAGGGCATACGAAGATAGTCGGGAGAATAAATTAAAGCGAAACAGAAGAAATGAACAACCTGTCAGGCCATAAACTAAATTGTAGGGAAATGCACGTCGCGAGACGGGTGAGCCAAACAAAGAAAAAGGCCACTGGAGGCGACTCAATAAGGCAACAAAAGAAGATAATAGGGAGAGAAATTGATCAAGAAATACGGGAGCGCTTAACCGGAACAAAACCTGAACTCGGATAGTTTTGGTGGAGGTGGGAGGTGGGGAAAAGCAAGAGTCGGTAGTTATGTCGGAAATATTTCAAGGAACAACGCGCGGGTTATCCAGTGCTCCGAAGAAAAGCGCACAATCAGGGGAGAGAAAAGCTACAAGACAAAGAAGGCGGTAAATATGGTACGGGGGGGGAAAAACGAGGGAAGCATGGGAGGAAGGCTGGGTAGGAAAGGATCATACGGGCCAATTGCAAGTCTTGGAGACCACCGAACATTTTATGTGGAAAACGGGAGGGCAGAGACACCCAGAATGCGGGCTCCCATAACGCAGTGTGTTGTGGCACCACGGGCTACAAGGGCAGAAAAGAAGTATGACAGAGAGGGTTTTGTAGACAATGAAAAGGAAACAGCGGGGTGGGGGGTGCCCACGAGGTTTGGAACGGAGGCAAAGGCAGACAATCCTGTAAGATAAGAAAGTGATAGAGGGGGACCAACGACCGGATGCAAACGGAGAGCAAGGCGGGCTGGAGGAGACCGACAAATCCAGGAGGGGAGGAATAAATCAAACCTGTCAAAAGATGGGATGGAGAGAGCCTAGAAAAAAGGGGTGGACCAGTAGAAAAATATAATTGAGAGGGACCATTCGATGGTTATCACGTACAGCCGTACCCCAGAAGGACAAAGCGACCAAACGCAGGCAGGGTGTCGGGGTTGGGGGGAAGGGCCCAGGGATGGGGAACAAGGGTCCGTGCGAAGTACAAGGAAAAACAGAGAGTGTTCAGCCGGAAAACAATCCACGGAGTAACGAGCCAGGGGAAAATGTAAGACATTTGGAAGAAAGGGTTGAGCAGGAATATGAAAAACAGAAAAGATATCGTCGCCCGGAGACGAATCCGGAAACTGCGAATAAAAGCCGAAAAAATGAGCAAACCAAAGAGGCTCCGTCCAGAATGGAAAAAAAAGAAATGAATTGGGTGAAATCTCACTGGAGTGTCATACTGGAAAGAAAAAACTCCCCTATAGGGGGTCGTGTAGTGTTGAAATAGGTGGGGGCGCGGCTAGGGGGGGGTCGGTGGGGGATACAGAAAGGGGAGTGGCGCCAAAGAAAGTCTGTCCTCAGCAAACCTAAACGGACTCGAAAGTGCTTTTGAGACAAGAACCTTAAACAAACCGGCCTGACGCGTAAAGACACGTTCCAGTCGTAGCCAAAGCCATCTCCACGGCAAGGGGCAGGGTCCAAAGAGAAGTGGTAGGGAAGGTTTGGTAAGGAGGTTTTTTGGGGGAAAGGTAAGCCATAGGCGGAACCGTAAAAGAAGAAGACAGAGCCCCAGGGGGTTTGCGATTGACGCGGGGGAGGTTGCAACATAATATGCACAGGAAGGGGTGTGCGCATTTTGGCGGCAGGGGGCCGTGGGCTCGAAAGGGAAATAGGGAATGCAGGAAGCAGAACGAGCTCATGTTAAAAAAGTCTGGTAGAGGGGGAAGAGCGAGAATTACGGCAAGGTCGAGGAATCAGAACACGCGGAAAAGGGCCGCGAAAATTATCAACTGTCCTGTTAGCAGAAGAACCTGAACTAAACACGAAAGGGGGACAAACAAAAGCAGGAAAGTGTCAAAAACAAAATATTAAGTCCAGAAAAATCTGCGAGGCGGGCAGGAAGCTATGAATGAATGGTGGAGCTCTCACTCGGAAATAGAGGCGGAAAGGCTCTTAAAATGGCGGAGCAGGAAAATCGGGAGCCTCACTGAAGAAAAGAGGCACTTTGCGGAAATCTGTCGATGGAGAAACCTGGTGACAGACTAATAAGCAACGATCCCTGCTTGACGCGGGGGGAGCCGGTCACGGCTGGTGGGAAACAGGGGTGCAGGGCAGCACAAAAAAATTGGTAGGGTACGGGCAGGAATAGATGCATAAAAAAGAAGTAGGCAGGTAGGGAGATTATGGGTGCATAAACAACAAGACTGACGGAAAGGGGGGTACTGGGAACGAAGTCAAGCAAATACCCATGCAGTGTGTCGGAGGCCCAGGGTTCGTAGTTAAATGCAGATGTCGGTGGGCCGCGCGAAGGAAAACGGAAAACTGAAAGAACGGGGATTCACTCAACAACGCCCGGAGACCTGCGAGAAAAACACCACAGCGAGCCATTCAAGAGGTCAAATGCCAAAGCCTAATCCTGAGGGAGAGTAACCCCTTGGTGCGTTAACGCTAAGGGAAGGGACAAGGAACAAAGCAGAAGCCAGATAAAGAATTTGAGGCGGAAGTATAGGGAAAGGAGAGACCCGTCATCATCCGGAAGTTCCCAAAGCGTGCCAAAGAAGGTGGTCGAACAAGGGTGCGTGCTTAGTCTTACCGTAGGGGCAAGCCACAAGTTAAAAGTGATGAAAGGGTCATTCAGTGAAAAAAAAAAGGTGAGGGGTTCTCCAGATCGATTGCTCTTGCAACACAAAGAAACTTCAGTCCGGCGGAGAGGCTCAAAATATTATCGAGGGCAAAGGTACTCTCTCTGAAAAAAAAGGAGAGGAAAGGAGTATGGCGGAAAAAGCGCCACCACAAATACCGGGGAAAAACGTGCTCCTATGAGATGACCGTTCTTGAGGGGAAAAAAGAGGAATCGTAAAACACTGTCGGGGTGCCATTGGGTTCTATGATGAGCGAGCAGCATAAGGCTAGGGTGGGATGGGAAATTAGAATTGCGATCTCATCACTGCCGGAGGGAAAAAAGTGGACTAGGTCAGCGTCGCACAAAAAAGGGGGGTGAAGGAAAAGGAAGGGGCCCAAAAAAGCTGGAAAGTCGATGGTGGCGTGTCCGGGCGGGCCAATGCGCAAAATATCAAGGAGATGAGGGCAGAAATTGTGAACCAACCGAAAATCAGATACCGTATTCGGCAGGGGAGTGGGGGGGAACGGGGTACAGGGCATATCCCGAATCTCGGCGGAAGGGATATTTCGAGAACAAATCTTGCAAAATAAGTGGGGTTGTCGCATTCATCAGTACGATTATGAACGCTGAAGGTAGTCCTGCATGGGAAAAGAGAATGGGTCAAAAAGGCTCCCCTGTACGGGGAGGTGCAGACGAGAAGGTATATAGGGGACGGGAAAATATCACGCAGGGGCGAAGGATGGCCCCTTAAAACCGGAGGGTCCAGTAGGCTTCTTCGTCAAGAAGAAGGCGAACGGTCTGCAAATCAAAATCCTGATAACCATTATCATGCTCAGATAAGAAGACAATCCGTTGTTCGGACCCAGAGGACGATGCAATGTCCAAGTACCTGATAAACAAAGACTAAAATAGCGGCGAGGAAAGAAATTCGCTTGAGAGAGAAAATAATCGCAGCACAAGCGAGGGGTCACATCTGCGAGGGCACGAGGGGTCTGGAACACATAAAATTTGGAAGGCGCGGGACCAGATTGCTTTGCAACTTAACACGAAGGCAGGGTTTGAACTACGGGGGGGCTATAGGCTGGGTCCCATCGGGCCTGGTGTCGCTTGCCGAGCAAAAAGGTGTTCCTTATGTTGGCTCATCTGGGCTAAAAATAAAAGCAAAAGGGATCTAAATATTTAGGCGTTAAAACTAGGCAACATATAAGACAACGGGTAAAGGGAACATCGAAACAAATTCCTATCAAGCCTCGGGTGTGAGGGGTAAGGAGGGTTTAGGCAAATCATGATGGGCCGCGTCAAAAAAGATGCAGTAGGGCATCGCTCATCGCTCGGGGCGCGACACAAGGATGCATTTGGACATCATGAATAGGGGAGTACGATTAGGGCAGGAAACCAGGGGAGCGGGGACCAATTCGTCAACACTAGGACAAGTGTCCTGAAGGGCAATAACGGTCCCGAGAGGACCCAGACTCGAAAAACTGTGACAGCAAAAAACTGCTAACGGGAGCAGGGGGGTGGTTAATCGTCTAAGGATAGGCGGGTCTAAAAAAGGACGGACTCGAGGTCTCGAAATGACGGTACAAATCGCAGTGTCGGATAGGGTCAGGAAGGGTGGAAAAAAAAACCAAAATCAAGGCAGACAAACTTGAAAAAAAACACCAAACGAAACTAAAAAGGGGGGATGAAGCGATCTCCGGACGAGATAGAGAAACACAAAGGAAATTGTTCCGTTTCGAAAAAGATGGGATGGTGTCACACGGGGGATGGGGAAAGCGGGGAAATGAAGGCGAGCAATGAAGCCAGTCATGAAAGCGGGCGAAATAGGGGGATCGGATAAGCAGCATCTCAGGGAGGGGGGGGAAAATTGTGGAAAAGGGAGGGAAGCCGGACCCACAAAATACGCGGGAAGCAAAACAGAAAAAAAACGTATGGCTGAACTGGGAGGAAGCGGGATAAATGGAGTACGCGGATAAAGAGACACGGGGGGAATCGTGGGTATAGTAGTTCTCTCCGGCAAAAAGGGGGGAGAGGTCTTAGGAAAGCCATAAAGAGGGCCTGTAGTCAAATGATGTGGGAAGAAGACCGTCGGCTAGGCTGATCAAGAGAGGTCGAAAGAGGGGGAAGGTGGAATGGGAGGGATCGGCGGGGATGGGGGGGATGTGGAGAAAAGGCAAATGACTACGAACGCCATTGTAAAGGGTTTTAATAGTGAGGGCAGACAACGATGGCGGGAAAGGGAAAGGAGACCACTCTTCCCACAACGTGTGGGGGTCAAACCAAAAACCGCCTTACCGAAAAGGGGGGGAAAACTAGGAAGCGGGGGAAAAAAAAGGCAGGCTTCTGTACACATCACAGAGGTGGCCGGTACACGGGAAAGACACCGGAACAAACCCCGGGGACTAGGACGCGTGAAAGTAAGGAAAGAGGGGTCAGGAAAAGAGATCAGACTCCTTGGTAAGCTGAAAAACAGGCAGGTGCCCGGAGGGGAAAAACGATAACAAGAAAACTGATCTATTGGGATGCGGGCGGAAGTGCAAGGCGCTTTTAAAAGTGATGGGGGCAAGGGTGCGGCCTTCTTACCCAAAGTGCACAACCTTCCACTGAAGAGCAATACTAGGAAATGGGAGGGTTGAAAGACCCATGAACATGGAGGCAGGCCCACAACCACTGGGGAGTTGGAGTCGCCAGGAGAAAAAAGGTGAGGTAGCTTAGAGGCCGTGGCACACAAAGGGTCGGTAGCTCGGGCACCAAAATAAAGGAAACAGGGGGGGGTGTGTGCGACGAACAGTGGGGTCAGGGGAACGGTACATTGGCAGTGCATGGCGTTATGGAGGAGACAGGAAGGATCAATGAGGGAAAAAAAACACTCCGTTGGAAGGGAACAGTTTAAGGGGGCACTAAGGCCATGCAAAAATGAATGGGGTGGGTCAATAATCAGTCCTAAACCGACGGGGCAATAGGGATGGGGGGTGGTGGAAAGGGAAGGGTTAAAAAGTGTGATTGTTAAAACGTAAGCAGGGAACATGCAAGGTGGTTGAAAGGCACATGGCTGGTGGGGGAAATACGGTTAGGTAAGGTTGGCGGAAATGCTTGACACCGCCGGCCCAGGGGGCGAAAAGGGGGGATTCAGAAAATAGGGGGGGGGGAAAAGGGGTGGCATATTGAAGGGATTTTGTGGCATTCGAGTCTAAAGGGAAAATGCCGCCGGAGGACAGAGGGGAAATAAGACGTGACGGACAAACGGTGGAGGAAGCACTAAGGCCTAAAACATATGGAGAAGGCACTGCGACACAAATAGGCTATAAAGGAGCTTCATAGAGGACAAGAAAGTGGGGAAGGGGACTCCACGCCTCTCACCAAAAAAGGAGGAAAAAACTCCTGGGACGGACGAAATCACTAGCATCAGCTACCCAGAAGGACAAGGGATTAAAAATAAATCGACCATGAAATCTACAGATGAAAACATCACAAATGGAACATCACATCATCAAATCGGAAATTGTGTGAAAAGGGCCGCGGAAGAGGCGAAACATAGTTGTGGAAGGGTATATAGTGGAGGCGCGCGCCGGGGGCAAAGAAAACTACTGGACTCTGGCAAAAAGAAAGGGGGGACAGAAGAAGCAAAAAGCTGGAAAAAAAAAGAAAGCGTCGGACTAAGACTCATCGAAAAGAGTCAAGTTCACGGGCAGGGAAGTAACCGAATTGAATGGAATATCAGATGGGGACAAATGCGGAGTACTGGGGGAAAGGCTGACACCACCGATAGCGGCACGAAATGTAGATGAAGCATTAATCTAACGAGTAGACTGGGTGGAGGAGGACGTGCGTTGCCAGGATGAGAAGAGTTGGGGAAAAAAAGGGGAAGTCGAAAGCACAAAAAGGATGAGGACAGAAGCCAATGAAAAGGAAGACTCATAACTACCTAAGCGTTCGGCTAATAAATGAATAAAACGACAAAGAAAAGATCGACTAGAGGAATGAGCTGGAAACAGAAGGCAAGACAACTTCCCGGGAGAGTGGGGCGGACGGGCTGCCGTGAGAATCTGCAAAGGGGAGAGGCCTTCCGGGGGTGGACAAGAGGGCCGAGCCGTGGGAAAGGAGAGGGGAGCCGTGCATTCTTGGGGAGCGGGCGGTAATTTCTGAAAACACTTACGGGACATATGGGGGGGTATTATGCGAAAGAGTGCCGAGACCTGTGGGTCGAATTTAGATTGGTTTGAAGGGTGGGGTAATTGGGGCGGCAATTGATGATGGGGTCAATAAACAGGGTTTGAGAAAGGATTGGGGGGAATCTGGCCAGAAATCAACGTTGGCAGTTCACATGGAACGGGTGCCATGCGGGCATGAGCGTTGGGTTGCATTGTCATGATTAGGAAAAAGGAGGGTGTGGGGGTAACGTGCTCGAGAGGGGGGTCTTCACATTGAGGCTCAAAAGTTGAATCAAAGGTAGGGGGAAGGGAGTGGGGTATAGAAGCCCTGTGCTATTCGGGGTGAGGGGGAGAGTCAAAAAAATTCTCCACTCGAGAGGGGCTCTGGGGGCGACGCAGGAAACGTGGATGGTAATTTCTAAAAAGACCGTAAGGGGGACATACTGGGGTGGAAGGAATCGAACTACAGGGGACACCCAAGAAACTGGTGCAAGACGGACCGGTGGGGGCAAAAGGCAAATCGGTATAGTGGGGGAAAGGGGCGGGTCGGGGGGGTGTGATTGATCGCTAAAGACCACGGAACAGTAAGTTAGGGATCGGACAGGGAAAACTTAAGCCCGAGAATACGAATAAAGGGAATCGGGACAAAATAAAATAAACTCGGTGCGAAGGGCCATCAAACGAAGGTTGATTAAATGGAACCAAAGGGAAGGGAAAAGGATGAATATTCCAAGCGCGAAAATTGGAGCATGGAAGGAGATGGTCAAGCAGACTTCCCACGTACGCGACTCGTGGCGGTAAACAAAAGAACGGGAAAACGGGGGGGGAAGGCAGTAATGTAAGGGGGGGTCATGGTTGTGTTGGGGTCGGTCACGTCGTAAAGGAATAGTCTGTAGGAGGGAAAACCGTGGGAAGTGCAACAGTTTCTCATCGGGCGTGTGAATAAAATGGTGAAGTGAAGGTAAAAGGAAGACGGTGAAGTGGGTGAGCTAGTGCCCAGCATGCTTTTGTGGAGCGAGCATAAACGGGAGTCGACTGGCCGCGAAGGCCGTAGGTCAGTCGACTTCACCAGCATATTGGGTCCGAAACCCGGGCGAGGGGGGGAGATACAGTGAGACACAAGGCAATGAAGCAAGGGGTATTAGGAGCCCGCGCTTGGGATACCGAATTCCTGGGAAACCTATCCGGGAGTGGCCGCAGACATAAAAGGGAATGGGAATAGGGAGTCAGGAGCGACGTACAGTAACACTCAGCAAAAATAGGCACATTGATGGAAGCTGGGTCCTCACAGACTGGGGATAGTGGAAAAAAATGTAATAAGAGGGGGTTGAAGCACTGCAAGGGTACCGATGCCTTCATCTCGAGAGAAACGTGTGTGGACCGCTATCTAACGCGGTAAAGAAACAACATGGCAGTAGGAGAGTAATGAAACGTGGGGATAGACAACGTACGAAAAGGGCGAGCGCCAAAGACAAAAGTCATAGAAAAAGACCAATGTCGCGGAAGCCGGAGTGGTTCCCGGTGAAAAGCTGAAGGAATCGGGGGCTATCGAAGACCTACGAGAGCACCCCTTTTTGTTGGGTCAAAAAGGGGAGGATTTCCTATGAGCGGGAAAGAGCATCCGGACAATAAACTAGCAGCTTTAGAAAAGTGGCCGTGTTGGTTAAGTGGGTTGTTCCTGGTTAAGGGTTCCCCATAAAAAAGCCAATCCTACAATACCCGAGGGGGTGGGCGAGGTGTTCGACTGACCCATTTGAAGGGGAGAGGGTGAAGTAACGGAAAATAACAATAAGGGGGGGGAACTCCAGCGGGAAGGAGGGCGCGGGTATACAACGAAAGACTAACGTAGAAATAAAATCGAAAAGATGCGCGGCCCGTGCGAAATCTACCGAAGGGGGACAAACGACAGAAACCGGAAAAGAAAAAGGGAGACCGCAGGTGAAAATTAAGTCGGGGTTGGGTGGAGAGAACGTGGTGTTTGGAACAAAACATAAAATTTACCGAAGAATCGAGGGGCCAAAAGAGTGGATTGTACAGGTCCTGATAAACGTACAAACAAAAGGGATAAAAGGGGGCAAAACAGCGAGTGAAAAAGACACGGAGGCGGGGAGATTGGAAGCATATACCGATAAGTTGGTCAAAGTAAGTTACCCGCATTGGTTTGAGAGGTTAAAAAACAGTACAGGGGAAAAAATGGGGCTGGGGAAAGGGGGGGTTGTTTGACCATAGAGTTGGAATGTTAACGGTATCGAATCCCAACAAAGCATTGTGGGGTGGGAAATTCAGAGGAGGGCGTACCTACCTTAATGAGGGTATAGTTTCGGACGGAAACAGTACTTAAAATGTCGTGAAAGGGTCGACCTTGGGGGACCAAGGCTGCGGATTTGCAAAGGAAGCGGGTCGCGATGTATTGAAATGACTGTCTGATTAAAAGGGGAGGTGAGGGGCTGGGGAAGAAAGCATGGTAGGTAACCCCACAGGCCAAAAAAAATGGTGGTGAATGGGAAAGCGGGGACAGAATATAAATTATCGGATAGAGTGATAGGTGATAGGAAAACCTCGCGGGTAAGAAAATTGAAAAGGGCAAAAGAGCACTAACGGTCGGATGGTAATTAAGAGCGAAGCGTAGGGGGGGGAATCCCAGCCATCGGAGGCGATGGGTGTGGCCCGGCGTAGCTATGAACGTGACGCTAGGAAAGAGTAGTTGCGGGGGTTAAGCCCAGGAGTAAGAGGAAGTAGGTCAAACAAAAGGCCTAGGGTCGCCCAGGAGGGCGAATCACGGAGCATGAGTGGGGTTAACGCTGGTGGAACGACCATCAGTGGAGGAAATACTAAGGGGGGAGACGTGAAGGGAGGGGGAGAGAAATGCCGACGGCGAAGGGGGGGGGAAGTGAGAGGTTCCCATGTTTGCGGATCACGGAGCATTGGAAGGAGGAACCGGGATGTCAAGCAAGTGGGCCGGTGATGTGGGGTGGGAAAAGTTAAAGACGAGAACGCCCCTAAAAGTGTGATGGAACGAGCCCCAGTCTGAATTAAGAAAAAGGGCTGAAGGGGGGGAAAGATAATAAATTTCCTGGGTATCAGTGAAGGGATGGGCACTACAAGAAAGCCGGGCTAGCAGTAAATCAACGAGGGAGGGCAGGTGACGGAATGGTGCGGAAGTTGGGTTTGAAACATAAAAAGCCACGTGGAGGGGAATGGTGGGTGGAGTGATCGGAAGTCCCACTAAGCAAGTGAGATCAATGTTTAGAGGAAGGTGGGAAAGTTGTTCATAGGAATTAATTGGGATTTGTCATGAGTTCATGAAATAAACACAAGATGCAGGGAAGACAGGATAGGGGAAGGAAGGGTGGGTGAAAAACGATTAAGTTGAGAACATTCGTTTCAAAAGGGACATAGGTGCACCATCGTACCGCTGGGACGGGTAAGAAACATCTCGAGGCGAAAAGGAACTGCACAACCAAAAACAGAGCGTGGAAAAGGTCGGAAGGAGGGGTCAGAAGTACATCGGGACAAAACACACGGTAACTGGGAGTAGGGAGAAAAGTTGCTGGTGGTACAAACGTAAGACGGGTATTATACTGCAGCTGTCGTGAAACCGTCGAGGTCGGGGTTTGGGGGGGCCTGAACATTCATGCGAAGGGGAGATGCTGGTTGAAATTGTATACAGGTAAACAAGAGTAGATAGTTTATGAATTTGCGAATGACGCTAAAAGAAAGAATGCTCAGTTCAACAATCTAAGGCGCGGCCTCGAAAAGAGGGGTACATCCAATGATCGAAAAAAAAAAGAGGGAAAGAAAGTTGTAAACGGGGTTAAGGTATAGAAGGTTGGGAGACAACTCGCCGACAGCAAGGAAGCCCCTACACTAGACGAAGCGAGTGGGAGGAAGGAGTATGAGAAAATGTGAAGGGTCAGAGAACGGAATAAATGTTGGGTATTCCGACTCGGTGTCTGAGAGGGGAGACTGTGCCAATAGGCCATCACCCTGGGTCACCACTAAGAACGACTCAAGTGTGGGGAAAGAAAGTGTTAAAACCCACATCAGCAAAGAGGCAAAGCTGAAAAAATATCAACACAAATGATGAACTAGAAAAGAGAAGACGGCGGAGCAAAGGAAACCAGAAAGAACAGGAAATGGAATCAGTGGACAAAGTCGGGGGGGGGTCCGAAAAATTTGTGAAAAAACGATTCCGCGTCTCACACTTGGGGGGGGGAGGGTATTCAGAATGTGAGAGGGAGCGAAACTTGCCAGGAAGGACGGAGATTGGAATGTTAAACTGGGAGGTGCAATGCGGCAAGAACGGATATGGGCCAGAAAGGATGAATCTTGATAGTCGGCGGACTACGGCGAGCGCGGGGGGGACTACTCATCGGGGGAGTTAAAGAGTTCATGGGGTGCGTATATAGAGAGAACTCACAAATAAAGAAGGTGAATTTGTGGTCTCCAGGAAGGGGCAAGTGTTAGGGGAACTTTCCGGAAAAAGTGCGGGGACGGGAAACAAAGGGGACATTCAAGGACAAGACTCGCTGCGGGGCCCGGTCCATTTCAGATGACGAAGGAGACTTCCTTCGGAATGGGCGGGCTTGTCAAGTGGCGCGGATTTAGGGACAAAAAGTGGTGTGCCCGGTGGGGTACATGCGAGGATCAAGGAATACAGCAACAAGATAAAGAAAAGACGATGGTGGAAAGGTGACAGGCGAAGAACTTTTTGGTGCTGAAGATTTGGATCGAGGGTATCTTGGAATGGGGTTAAAGCGGGGTCAGTTAGTGCTCCAGCAGGTGTCTCAAAGTGAAAGAAGTAGCGTCGGGCGCGACTCGGGAGGACGTGGTGAGGTGAATCTTATGGCATGTAATGAGCAGTCTCGAGAGCAAGAATGAAAAAGACATCTTCTAGGGACCGGTGTGTTGGGCAAACGGGTATCGGCCAAAGGGGGGGGGTTACCAAAAAAAAGAAATCTGCCGACGGGCCGACGGAGGGGAGGCGACTTCCGGGGTTGAGGGGGGGGTTGGTCCGCTGTTCGTCTCGGGAGGGGGCGGCTAAGATTACTCAGATACGTATAGCGGAAATCGTGAACCCGAAGGGGAAAGGATGGATCCTTGGACCGAAGGTTACTTCCGAAAGGACCGTAATATAACCGGATGAGCTACTGAAGAAGGGAACCCAATGAAGGCGAGTAGGAACGGGCCTTGATGTAGATTTATAAAAACGCAAGGAAAATGCGACCAAAATAAATTAAAGGGTGCTCCTATGGAGGCCAACCAAGGGGGGAGGGGTCTAGGAGAGAATCCAATCCGGCTTTCTCGGGGAAAGAGTTATACTACAACGGGTTACTGGTTGGCAGAAACTGCCTAGGGCGTGGGAAATCAAAAAACGTTGATAGTAGAACGTGTTTGACGGGATTATCTTGTGGAAAGCGAGGACTCAAATCAGTTGAATTAGGATTATGCCAGGACGGGTCAAGTCAAGTAGTACAGAAGGTAACGTACCTGGTGTTGATGAAAGGACACACGGGAATTTACTGAGTCCAGGGAACGAACACCAAAGGGTCCGAGGAACGCTGGAAAAACTGGATAGTACTTTAAGCGTAACATACGAATATGAGAACCCGACAGGGGGCGGCGAAGGAAAAGGCAACGGGGATTCAACTTTCATGGGAGGGGGTAAAAAGAACCGAAGACTCTGGTGGAGTCTGGGTGGCACGGTTGAACCGGGCACAGGGTGCGGTGACTGCTGGAAAAACAGGGAAAAAAAAAGAATTGGAGGGGGGAAAACAAAAATTTATCACGCATGGGGGAAAGGGCCAAAACTGAGGGGAGGTCTCCCAAGTCACAGGCCCGGAACTCGTTTTTTTTTCCTGGAAACGTTTAAGAAAAGACAAAAGGAGCGTAGGATCGTGTCTCCTACGTAGAGTTGGCGCAAAAGAACTCCCTTAAAAGTTAAAAAAATCAATAGGGGACGAGGGCAAACAGGTGGACACGTGGAAGTGCGGTAAAGGACAGCAGCAAAAAAGATGCAAAAAGAGGCGGGGGGAGTTAATTTGGTGCGGGGACAGCCGAACAGAAAGCAGGGGAAACGGGTGAATTGGAACATCAAAGACCTCATTACAGACACGACAACAAAAGCAAGCGCCAAACAAGGAAAAATCGCCAATGGTTGAAAGGTAGTCGGGAAAAACACTCTCCAACAATACGGAGGCAGCACATGGCAAGGGGAGGTGTTTTCAAACGGGGGGAGAGGGAAACTTGGCAGCACGGTAAAGGAGTCAATGTAAAACCCTTTCACGCGGGCGCTAGAAAAGTATCTGTGCTACATGAAAAGAAGTGAGAGGAGGCGGCGGGAATCTCAAAGCCGACCCCGCCCCAGTTTGAAGTGCCCAGAAGTGAACTCGGACCCGGCGTGTGGGGACAATGGGACGATCGGGGACTGCAAATGCCATCAAGGGACGGACGGCATGAAGACACCGGGCGACAGGCAGAAACGGAATCTGTCCCCGTGGGCCGTCGTAAAAATTCGCAGAATTATGAACCGTAGGAGTCGCCCAAACATTCTTTTCGCAAAGAAGTGTGATGGGTGAGAACAGCACAGGATCTTCGATCCCCACAGTAACTAATCTCCAAAATAAGCAGACATTGGCCCGGAATGCAGCCGCCCGAACTAGCAAAGAGCATACGCTCAAAAAAAGAGCCACGAAAAAGATCTCAGAACCATAAAGAGTAAAAACATGATACCAGCAGAGGATCAGCAGCCAAGAATCATAACAAAGGAGAAAATGGCAAACTAACTTGGCACAAAAAGCGAAAAAAGGAAAAAAATGGGGAAGAGACCGGTGGAAGGAAAAACTCTACATTTGTAAAACAGCCCACAGGAGGAGCGGACCGTCGAAAAGCATGAGGGGAAAAAGGGTGTTATCGCCATCAGGGTAAGTTCGGGGAAATCAGATCTACACTGCTAGAAGCTCCTGAGGAAATGGTCGCTTTCATAGTTAGTGGCCTGCTCGCTGGGGGTTCCGAACAGATGCAAGCAATGTCAGGGCAGGGAGGTATAATATCGATTAATCATAACGACCACAAACAAGCAAACACCAACCAGAACCGCTCCTGGAGAGGAAGGGGTAGGATATGAACAAACTGAGAAAAGAGAAACAGGGTCGAGAATCAACGGACGCAAAGAATCAAAAAGAATTATGGAGCATCGCAGACAAGCAGAAGACGTACATAAAAGAAAACGAGTTTTGAAGGTAGAGGGGGGAAATAAAATTCCTACAGAATGGCCCACCCAAGGGTGGGGTTGGACGGCTCACATGTGGCTACCTGTAAAAGCACATGAAAGTGGCCTCACGAGGTACTGCAAAAGAAGACGGCGTGTCAAAACCCCACTCTCTGCAAAAATGGGAACAAGCTCGCGAACAACCACTTCATGACTAGAGGAACAAATCTTCTGGGCTCAGGGGGGTGTCCAATACGGGTTCCTAAATGGCCGGTTGAATGGTGGACTTCAAATCGTGGTAAGGGAGGCATTACTGGAACTTAATGGATTGAATGGTGACTAGACGTTTTCAGAGGGATCTCGGATGGTAGGCTGCGTATGAGCAGGGCCTAGGGGTCCGGGAAGGCTTGGGGATCCTCGCCTGGGAGCATAAATTCTCAGCGAGAACTGAACAAAAGGGGGCGGTGCCACAAGGGGGCAAGAGTGGGGTAATTGTTCGGGTCCGGACACAAATAGAGATGCACGTGTATCCATGGGGGTCCACGTGCTCGTGTGGAAAAACTGAGGGGATGGGGGATCCGGGAGGTATACTCATACGAAAGGGATGGTGAATGCCAAGGGGAAACCTTTGAGAGTTCCGTACTTCGACCTAGGAAAAGGGGGTTCAGTTCTAATCGTGAACTTAGGTGCATGGGGGGGAAAATCATCACCGGCGGGCGGTGCGACACAAGGGTAGAGATATTGAACGGAAAAATGAGGGACGGCTGGAACCGAGAAAGCGCCAGGATACAGGTAACAAACTGGGATTGGAAAGTTGAAACAGATGGCACACAGATTGAATCGAAACACGAAAGGAAAAAAAGACGTCCCTGAGGTAAATGAGATCAGTGGGGAAAAAAAGCGAGAAGGGGGAGGGGTGAACTGATCCCCCAAAAAACGGGCGACGAATACGCGTAATTGGAAGGAGAAAATGGGGTAGATAGACGCGGGGCTGGTTCTAAAAAACAATCTTACATGTGGCGGCAGAGGCAGTCGGTCATGGCAAAAAAGACGTATGGGAAGACGATTCGCACAAAGAGAACAAAAACGCGAGGGGTGGAGGGGGGGAAAATATGGTAGGCACAGACGGCAATTAGGAAGACTGTCGCCAGCAACAAGACCGTCTCCTTGTACGATCAGGGTTGACACCCAGCACCAACAAAAAAAATCAATAGGGGTTTTTTGAAGTTTTATAATGGGTAGGATATGAAAAGTATGTCGAGCAAGCATCGAGGCCCCGGAAAAGGACAAACTCGGCCTAGGGATAAGAGTCTTGACTATAGATAGGGGACGCGAAAAGAAACACACCTATCCACGATACACCCGAGGAAAAAGTGGAAAGTACGCCGATGGTAATACGGGCACCAGGCGGGACGGATATTCAGAGCACAAGTGTAGGACAAGCTGGTGCAACAAAGGAGGGAAACAAAAAGGAGCAAACCTGCAGGATTGGGTGTGGGCACAAATCAGAAATACGGCCACCGGGCGGGGGGGGCGCCACGTGGTGAAAAGAAACCGAATGAATCGAAAAAAGTCCTTGTGAAACACCGGGGTGGCATAGGAGAGTGTACGGTTAAACTACGAAAGCGACAGCAAAAGGAGAACCCCAAGCGCAAAGACCCTAAAAAGGGGAAAAAAAGACCGCAGCCCTCTAAAAAACAAAAGTGTGTCTATGTAGCAAGAAGAGGGTCCGTTGAAAAAGGGATAGCCCAAAGCGGGGGGGTGACAATAGTAGTCTCAGGTGAGCAGCAACCGACAGCGGTTTCACAGTTAGCGAAGTAAAGAGACTATGGAGGGGAAAAACACACGCTTAAACCTAAACAGGATCAAAGGGTGGGCCTCGACGCAGACCAAAAAGATAAGAGGAAAGTACAAGAAGAGACCAACGCTCGAACACGAAGTACGGGGGTGGTAAAAGGGCCCGGAAGTCGGATAGAGTGACAGACGGCGCAAAGGGCTATTCTGGGAAAGAGGATCACTACGAGAGACGAGTGTACGCGGGGACCAATACCAAAAAAAACTTTATTCAGGGCAACGATGGGGAGAAGTGGAGGAAAAAACTAGGAATAGTTCTGACGAGGCGGCCCCGAGCTAAAGAGCCAGCCCAACACATAGCAAACCCCTGACAGTGAGGCCTCCGTGTACGTGAAGGGAAGAAAAGGCCATTTGGAAACGGAAAAAAAACGGTGTTGAAAAATGAGGACAGGGGGGGTTGAGACACAGCCGCAGACCACCCGAGAAGCAATTGCAATGGATCAAAAAAACAATAGGAAAAAGTCACCATGACACGTACAAAAGAAGTTGATATAAAGTAGAGGCCTGTGTGTCACTAGCAAAAAGTATGGGAATACGATCCAAGGAAAGATCGCTACATGTCCACGTTAAGGCGTGGGGAACCTGAGGTTTGAATCCGATACGTGAAAGTTCGTAGAAATGGGCCCTATCGCAAGAGCGGTAAAGGTCTGACAGAAAGTGGGGGCCGACCCCATAAGGAAGAAAAAGAGGTAAGTCGGAGAACAAAAAGGACGGGGCAAGGACTAAAAAAGACGATCCGTAACCTTTGGAACAGCTACAGAGATGCGGCGGGGGAAAAACGATCGGTTCGATATGAAAAACTCTTGAACAACGAGGAAAGGGAATTCCAAGAGTTTTGGGTCATGAATTGTGTGTTTGAGCTAAGCCGATCAGGACGCCCGAAGGGCGTATCACCGCGGGCTGGAGGCCGTCCAGCCGCCACAGAGGGGCAGAGGTCAGAATAGAACAACGAACATTTTCATAAATTCGTTCGAGGCGGGGGGGGAGGTGCCCTCGAACAGAACGACTGGGGCCGCGTCATCAAAGGGGGAAGGATAATGAAGCGAGGTGGAGAACATCGACTGTTAATGTTCGCGAGTACTACAGGAACCGAGCGCTGAACTGATGATCTCATCACGGAAAACATGCATCAAAGGGAGTGTAGTAATGGGCATCGGCATTGAAGGAAGTAAATTCGGGGACAAAGTGCGTCCAAACCGGGCTCAGTGGGCGAACGTGCAAAACAAGAAGGGGGGTTTATTGACAAGAGGGGCCTGTGACCGGGGCAAAGAGACCAGCGTCGCTACGCTCGATACGTGAGTGAGGAAGGGAACGAATAGAAAAAGTGTGGGGAAAAGGGCCATAAGTGCACATGGAGAACCCGGGAAATGGTGGGCAAGGAAGAACAGTTTTGGGGTGCAACGAAAAACTATTATCCGGTCGGATTCTACAACGACGGGGTGCGTAACCGAGAAGGGGCCCCTCGTGATGGAGTCGGAGAACCAGTGACTGAACTAGTCCCAGGACAGAAACAAGATGGGGATGCTCGGTGAGCACTTCCCGGGCAAAATAAGAGTCTTAAGGTGAAGGGGTGTAGGAAAGCGAATCTGGTGCTGAACCAAAAAGACAGGAGCGGTTCGGACTCGGAGCGCTTTGGAAATCAATTTGGTCCACGAAAGGAAAGCGAAAAAAGAAGCGCATGGATACAACCAATGCCTCCTCCCGGCTCGATAAAATGCGCACGAAATGGGGTGAGCAAACAGGTCGAAGGACAAGAAACGCCCGCTGCCGTAGAAAACTGAAAGGGAGGGAACAAAATAGCATTGCAAAAAGACAGGGAGCAGCCCGGGTTGAAAAAGAAGGCAAAAACAGAAAAAATTCACAAATGGTCGCGTAATCAAAAGCAAAAGAAAGTCGGAAAATATATAATGAGGGGTGGGGAGAGGACGAATAAATAAACTAGCGTGCGTGGAATGACTCTCTAGCGCCGCCAAAAGACCACACACAAGGAGGAAGTCTAAAAGCTGGAAATAAAAAGAATTAAAAAGAGAGGTATGGGAATCAGGTTACCCGCTCAGAGTAAGGAGGTGCACACAGGACGCAGGGGAAAAAAACTGCGACTTTGATATGTAAAGGCCGGCGCAAGTAATCGGGCAATTTGTGCTGAACGTATAAAGAGTCATATGGCAGGAAAACAAAAGGATCGCAGTATTTCCCAAGCTCTAGAACTTTATATAGACAAAAAGGGGGGGGCCAAAGGCAAGGGGAAAATGGTTCTCAAACCGCTAAGAACTCCCTAGGGCAAGTCTGTGGAGCGGGCGCATAAGGAGGAACCCATCGAGATCTTGGGAGAAGAAGTATCAGGCCCGGGTTAAAGACAAAAGAGGAGAATGTCGACTGAAAGCCGGGAGAACCTCGAAAGAAAAAGGGGGGAACCAAAAAGGGTTGGGCTGCCGATAGGAAGTCAAAGCCGAGGGGTGGAAGGGGGTAGTACGAAGCTTTGGTTCCGACAGACTCAGGAGGAATGAGAAAGCGGAAGGAACGTAAGGGGAAATCAAGAAAGGGTATCTCCCAAGAAAAAGAGCAGCACGAAAGAGCTAACAAGGGATGTTGTGGATGAGGGTCAGCATAGGGGTGGGGCTAATATCCGCCAGGCAATCCAGAAAAGGAAGAGAGATTTTCGATTGGTCACCCGTCGGACGCAGAGCATGGATAGGAGGCGATCGTTCCAAGGAAAAAAAAGGAATACGCGGCTCTGGAGGCAGTTGACGGCGAAAGCGGGTCAATCTACGCTCGTGGGTAAGTGAAATGTCTTGCGTGATCAACCACTGACCTAGCGTCCAGGCGGAGCAATGGGAAGTATCTGGAGATCTGACAGATACAATAATGTTTCATGGAGGTGTGAATATGGCACATGCGAATCGCTTGTCACTCACTGTTGAAGAAGTTCTACAAAAATTGGTAAAATGGAATGTACAAAGCAATATACTAAAGTCCAACAAAGAGGGGGGGAAAATCCGCCGCAGAGGCGCGGGGTCGGAAAGATAGGAGGAAAGGACCCTTCGAAGGGGTGTGAAAAAGAAACAAGGTGGACAATAAAGCACTTTCCCCGGAAACAAGGATCAATGAATAAGTGCAAACTGTGAGGAGAAGTAGGAAAGGGTACTCTCGCCCACAGTAGCGTGACAAAAATCGCAAAGGTGGTGTGGGTACGAAGTAAAACGGTGGAATTATTGATCGGCGGACATAAAATTTGGTACTTGAGACATGGGTGTGTAAGGGGGGAAAAATCGCGAAGTGGGGTAAAAAAGGGACGGATGAAAGTCCCAACAAATTGGGGGAAGCTCTCTTTTTTGGGGGGATATGGCACCTGGGGCGACATAAAAAATTACGTAAAAGAAAGTCGGACCGGAAGCGATAGTGGCTGGGCGCGGAGAGGAGGGGAGCAAAAAGAACAGGGAAATATAAGGAAGTGGACCGGACTCCATGATAATACGGCAGGTGTAGAATGTTAACTGACGAATCAAAACTAGCCAAGAGGGCAAAACTCTCAAAAAGACCGTCTTCCTGAACGTGTCGGAGGGGTGGATGGGGAACCTGTACCTGCATGTAGAGGTACCATACGAGAGCTAGCGGGTGTAAAAGTGGAAATGGGTCGTGGGAATAAAAAAAAAACCTGGGGATTCAGGTGTGTCCCACAGCCTCAAAAACTAGAGAATTCGCCCGACGGACAGAGTCGGTTTGTGTCGGGAAAAGAGGACATCAAAAAAAACCCTCTGTGTGCGTCGGACAAGGCTAAAGAAACGGGCAAAAAGAGTACATTGGAAAACAATCGGCGAACTAAGTGAAAGTGCAAACCTCAAACGGCTAAAAAGCAATATTTTCCTCACACACACGGGGCTGAAGAAGACGGCTGAGGGGGGAAGATAAATGGGGAACACACACACCTCCAGAAAAGCAAAAAAGTTGTGGAGCAACAATGCAAAACCTCATAATCCAACAGAGCACACGTCGAATACGGAAATGAGCTACAAAGAAGGGGGACAGGGGGGCCCGAGAGGGGGGACAAAATGTACAATCTCCGAGGCAAAGTATCATAAAAAATCACATAAAAGTCAGTTGTTACCGCGGAAGGGAAGGCTGGCGTACCTAGAGCTCATTGAAAGGAAGGTGCCGCAAAGTGGGTGGGTGCAAGTTATATGCCCGCCGCTTTATGACAGAAAGTGTACAGTAAGGGAAGGACGGCGAAAGGGGGTTTTTTCTTGGGAAGGGGAGTGTACGGCTCGGTTTGGGGATGGAGAAATCCCCTATCAGACAGTGCGACCTATGCTTTCCCAAAAAATGGAGAGGGATTTCAGGGGTACCGGAAATAATCTAAATTTAATCCAGAAAGAACATCAGAGGGGGGGTGATTACCGCCATACAAACGCCGTAACGACAGCAATAAAGGTGTGGTGCCCTAACACCAGTTAGGAGCGCTTTGGGGCTGGGGGGAGGGCGGGTGTGAGCTCGCTAAAGGGGGAGGAGAGGTGTGGCACACCATCCCAGGGAGGAGGTGAATCTAGGACTGAAAGCGAAACTTCCGCAGAGAGGTAGGGTTTCAATGTGGGGGGCACACCGGGGGACCCGAAGGTTAGAGGGGTCGTGCACGAAAGGTATTGCCACAAAGAAACCGAGGGGGAAACAGAAAAACCCAAGCACTGTGTTGGAGGAAGTAAAGGGGGAGATGCCTTGAACGGATGGGTGATCGCGAGTTGAGAAATACTAATGCGGAATGGGGGGGTGCCGGACGTCAAGGTTATGCCATAGGGCCAGTATGTTCAATAGGGCTTGAAACACGGATAATCGGTGACTGCGACCCCGAAGTCTTAGGGGAGCCCGGTGGGGTGCGGGACCTAGACCGTCAAACATGGCGTACAGTGGGGTGGAAATGAGGGTGTGGCTCCCAAAAAAATCTGGTAGGGTGGCGATTTGCAATACAAAAAGAATTGGTTGAAAAAATAATGAACAGGGGAACTCGGTGGGGGCTTACATGGATCCCGGAACATTAAGGGCCGGCCGGAAAAGATAGTGACGGTTAGTGGAAGCATAAAAGGAATTTAGAACACGAGAAGCATACTGAAAGAAATCGCAGTAGGGTCAAATCGTAGAAGGATCAATACATAGACATGTCTAGAAAAGGACTTCATCAATGGATAAATGAAGCGGGAAAATGGACGGGGCAGAACGTAATGATCCAGAGCTAAGATCATTACTGGGGCCACCAG
>Ga0179593_1449026_pt1 | contig 30820 bp, 50 predicted proteins | sample CZODoug2_1_08_16_FD_185931 | JGI IMG/M metagenome (GOLD analysis project Ga0179593, IMG submission 185931) | Vadose zone soil fungal communities from Angelo Coast Range Reserve, California, USA - CZODoug2_1_08_16fungal (PacBio error correction) | ecosystem: Environmental > Terrestrial > Soil >...
GAGCTGGAGACACAACCAAACAAAAAAAAACACACAAGAAGAAAAGGAGTCATCCAACACAGTGTCGAAAGGGGGGGTTGGCGTACTCGAGCACAAAAAAGCAAAATCGACAGGAGGGCGAGGCATGTGCGGAAACACGGGGAGGCAGGCATGTGGTTCGAAAAGCCGACGGGTGCTAAAGAGCTGGGGCGAAGGAGGAGGGGGAAAAACCAACGTCGGGTGTCAGAGATCTTGGCAGAGAAGAGGAACGCAAAATGGTACTGAGGACGGTACAAAACGTAAAAAAAAACGAGACTACCTAACGATCAAGGGCCCTGTAGTCCAACGACCGGGCAAGAGAAAAATCTGAAGCGGGACCGAGGGGGGGGACTGGGAGAGGGGAACGGACGACAAGGTGGGAGTGGAGTATGGGGCGGAGGAGGGGGTAGAAAGAAGATATCACGCCCGCGTCTGATCTGGGGGTTGTGAGTGTTCACGGGGTAAAGTTTAAGTGCACCGTAACGGACTGTCGGAAAGGCTAGACTAATGATGCAGGACAGTCTGCATGTGGAAAAAAAATAAGAGAAGGCGGGTGCCGCTGGGGTCCAAGCGGGGGAAGAAAGAATACAACGAGGGCTCAGGAATCAATGCAACTATGGGGGAACAAGAAGTTAGAAGGGAAGGAAAAATTTGCTGGAGACTGCGGTCAGGCTAATGGGTGCAGAGAAATTTTGTGCTGGGGAGGAACAACACTGTATGTGGGGGCTTAGGAATTAAACAGATGTTGTATGTACAGGGGGGGGAGAATCTCAAAGGGGGAAGATTAAACTCCGAAGGGTAGCGAAAGACCATAAAAGAGAATCGGGTGTGCCTCTCAGCCCCTAGCATGGGGGGGGAAAGAAAAGGCACAGAAATGGGTAGGGAGGGAACAGAGTTTGACGAAGGAACCAGCGTGTTCAGGAGGGGGGGGGTTAGGACGATGGAGGAGAAGGTAAAAAAGGGGGGAGAAGGTGTGATGGCAAAGTGAGGTGACTTGGAGACTTTAATTTTATGCGAGGTTTGTGCTTGAAACATTCACTCTGTGCACGCGGTCGTAAGATAGCCCCCATTAGTTTTTTAAGTGTACGCGTAAAGCCGCATTAAGGTGGAATGGGCATAATCCGGGAAGAATGGAGATGCGTTCTAGTAGAACGAACTGATGAGAAAGGGACTACCAATCTATACGAAACCGAGTAGGGAACGCCTCCTCTTCCCTGCCTTCTCTTCTGTGAAAGATGCCGACTTTCCGAGGGGCCTCACGAAAGAAGGACAGCGGAGACAGGAATCGGAGGAATGAATTATGTTGAAAACCTTAAAAAGGGAATCGAGAGAAAAATATCCAGAAGCAACTACTTGAAGCTACAGAGATCAGACCCATAACTCCATCGAAAGGGAAGGATTTGTAGGTAGGTTTACATCTCAGAGGGGAGGGAGAGTGATTTTATGGGGTCTATTTACATCCCATAGGTGAGAGGTATGAGGAAGGAGAGGGGATTACAATCCAAGATTGAACTTCCGATAATAGGGAACGGGAGAGCGAAAAAGAGAGGAGTAACCCTCGCTCGACACCGGGTTGCCAATAGAGGGGAAGGGGGGGGGGGGTGGGGGTCGGCAAAGGGAAGAATCCAACGAACAGTTGAGATAGCACCTTGAAGATCTGGATGATCCTGTTGCTGTTTTGGGAGATACATGAACAGTGGAAAAATTGGGGTGAAAGGCATCAGGGAGGAAAGTTTGTTAGGGGAGCCTGCACATGTGGGTAGGTTGGCTGGGGGTGGGGGGACGTCAGGAGATCTGGGGAAAAACGCAGGAACCTAAAACTCGGGGGAGGGAGAGTGAGACACAAGCAATGAGATTCATCAGAAGGAGGTTTTGCTTAAGGGGGGGGGGTGGGGAGGGGGGTATAGAGGAAAAGACACTGTCGGGGGAAGGAAGATGATGTATCGGGGGGGTGATTTCGTTGCAAAAAATAAGGTGGATGTTTCAGAAGGGGGGGGTGGGGGAAACGACGCTGATGGATGATTGGAGGTTCGCGCAGGAAAAGGAAAGGCACTCGAGAGGATTTTCTAAACCGTAAGTAAAAAAAAGTTTGAAAGGTGTTGTCTTGGGGGTGCGTAACGGGGAAGTCGTTGTCGGGGGTGAGTGGGCGTGAAGTAGATGAATACCCTTTTGTGGAAATAATACTTGTCATAATGTTTAGGGAGTGCGGGGGGTGACCATCTGGAAGGGGGGGAGGATCCTGGGGGGGGTATCGACTGATGAGAGGGCGAAAAAGGCGGGGAAAGGGATTGAAATCTGTGCAACAGGGATTCGCAGTCCGGGGGGCGTGCTTGGTTGGGGGTGGTTGCGCGAGCAAAGGGAATACGAAAGATACTAAAAAAAATTAAGGGGTGCGACAGGGACGAGACAAGGTCAGAGGAAAGCGAGATCGATTTTGGTGGGCCAAAAGGGATGACAGGGGTAAAGTGAGTGAGAGTACTGACACACATTGGAGCAAAGTGAACAACACAAAAAAATAGGAGTTTCCGTAGGTGGGTAGGGTGTGAACGAGTGAAGGAGGAGCGTGGCGTACGGGTGTGTAGGCTGAAGGGGTCTATCACAAAACGAGAGCATGATGGAGTGGGAAAGAATTGCGGAACTGGTGTGTAGTCTCAACAAGGAGGGGGTTCCACTTCCAAGTTCGAAAGAGAAGAACTGGTGGAAAAAAGGGGGGGGGGGGGGGGGGGGGGGGGGGGAAGGGGGAAGGGGGGAAGGGGAAAGACGCCTGATGAGGACGGGAGGAAATGATTAGCTACCTTGGTGCGACGCGGGGGCGCTGGTGTAGAGAGGGGGATGGGGATAACGAGATTTTGTTTGGATATTAGAGAAAGATTAAATGATATCGAAAAGGGAGGGGGGGGGATTGCAAACAGAAAGGGGACAAAGGTTTGACTGTAAATGGTAAGAGGGAAGCGTGCTAACAAGGGGGACGGCTATCGCGTCCGGGCAGGGGGGGGGGCATGCAACTCAGGGTACCAGGGAGAAAATAATTCCCAAGACCAGCCACCGCGGGTGGAAACTCACCTACCGGGGGATGATCAGGAAAAAGGGTCTGTGGTGGCATAGACAAGGGGATGGAATCGGGAAGCGCATGCTACTGGTACGGAGGGTCGTGGCGTGCGGAACTCTGTCTGTGTAAGATCATGATCCTTAGGTACGGAGAAGGAAGAGGGGTGGGATCTGACCCAAGCGGTCACGCGAACCCCGTGGGACTACTGGGGGAAGACTACTTATGTGCCATTAGCAGGGATTAAATCAGATGGAGAGCAGAAGCAAAATGTCAGAAAAAAGGGGACCGCCAGAAGCGTTGAAGCGATTGGAAAAAGAAAAAACCACCAAACGGTTCAAAGGAAGTGTCAATTATTATAATGGATGGTGAAATGGTCGAAACCAAGGGACGGGGGCGTCCAGCCTGGTCCAAGATAAGTTTGGGGGTGGGGGATGAGAGAAGAACGAAAACAGTCTAAGGTTCGAGCAACTAAAGAACCTGCTCCACCGAGAGGAGGAAAAATTTTCTTGCGTGTACTGTTGACAGGGAAAAACAGAAAAGAATTTAAAGACCTTTAGGCCGCGAAGGAAGTCGCGAGAGAAGGCAAGCTGGCAGCTGGGCCAGAGAGTAATAAATAAGGAAATGAAGAACTGTGCGTAGAAAGGGTCGTTCTTCTTACCTATGGAAGGAAAAAAAAGGGGGACCACAGGGGTTGCGTGGGGGAGGGCATGCTCAAACATTCACGAAGGAAAATTAGTGTATCACAAAAAAAAAAGAAAAAATCAGAAACTACATAAACCGATGACATGGTCTAGGGTGGGGGAGGAAAAGCGGCAAGTTTACAGTGAGAATCAGACGGCAAAGTAGGAAGATCCACATTATAGGTGGAGGGTCAACTGGTGAGAGAAGAGGGTAGGGACAGCGGTGGGTGGTGCTAGGAGAAAGGAGCCGGAAGAAAAAAGACACCGAAGAGGTGTGAAATGGGATCATAGAGAGAGGTTGGGGGGGCCGTTGCAAGGGGGGGAATATATGTGGGAAATACTTGAAAGTGCATCCCATAAGGGAGGGATGAAGGAGGCCCGCCCCATCGGGGTATAACACTGAAAAAAACAAAGGGGGAAGGAAAGAGAGAGAAAGGAGGGAACTCTCTTCTACACCGAAAACCAAGGTTCCAGTTCAAGGGGGAGACGTAAAAAAAGTGAAACCGAACCAGCAGGGAAACGGAAAAAAACCCAGCACCAACCCAGGAAAATGATCGGGGCGTTGGCCTTCAGGGGGACGTAACGATGGGGGGGGACGTCCTCCGAGGGTAGAAGAACTGGAAAAAACGTGGACTGAAATAGGGACAGCTCGAATGGGGGGGCGGGGGCCGTGTAAATTGATGTTTCTTTCATATCGGAGAAAGAAACCATGAAACTTGGGAAACCACTGGTGTCGTCAACTATCGGTGATTTCAGGACGGGGGGTTGGGAAAAACAGCGAGTGAAAGACATTTTCACAGCTGTGAGCTCTGGGGTCTAAGGTGCGTGAAGCGGTAGAGTGGAAGGGATCGGGAAGCCCGGTGGCGAAGGGTGTATTAGGGGGGGGAGCGCATCACAAGAAAATAAATTCCGAAACTACAACACAAAATCGCTGACAACACGGAAGCTGTATGAGGAAGCGATATGGGGGTGAAGGGAATTGAATTATCAGAGGCAGGGGTGGTGGTTCGGGACGTAGGGGGTGAAAGAATGTATGAAGGGGCGTTTCTAGATAATCCTTATAATCGGCAGAAGGGATAGGACGGAAGGGGCGTGGGGTGTACAATTGTGAAGGGTATACAGCTTTAACAGGGTGTAGAAGAGAATAATAGGAACAGGTATGGGGGAAACTGGAAACAGAACTCCAAGGAAAGAAGGGGGAGGGGGTGTGACTTTTCAAGTCCGGAATAAGGGGGGAAGACATTCGTGGGATCAAGGGAACCGGTCCGAAAAGCGATGCGGGGGTAGGGGATATTGGAGCAAATGATCGCAGAAGACCGAGTGGGGTCCAAATGGGCGAGGATTGCAAGCTGCTTCACTAATGTGGGAAGAAGAATCAACGCAGGGAAGACAGGTTGGAAGAAGGTTATTCGGGTTGATGCGGGGGGCCGTGTGTTCGGAGGCGTTTGGGGGTGGCGGGGGGGACGGGGGATCGTCGGGTGGGATGGTACTGTTAGGGGAACAGCGGGGGTGGGAGGGGTAAAAAATCGCTTTGGTCATTGAATTTGTGCACAAACTGACTTGTATGGGAAACTTCAACCTGACAGATTGAGACAATATGAGGGGGCGGACGGATGCAAGAAAGGAGACGTACAAAAAAAGGGAACCACGGGGAGGGAAGGGTGCGGGGAGTTCAACTGCCACCCGTGAGGAAGACATTTGAGGAGGGTCTCCGATTTATTAAAAGGGGGGGAGGTAAAAACCCCAGGTGCCAGAAAAAGTCTACATCCCGGGGGGAAAAAGTAATAGTTTAGAGGAATAAGGAGGGTCAAACCAGAAAAAAGAGGACCGTACCAGCCATCAGAGTATCAAAGGAACAGTATGTAAATGGTGTACCAATTAAAAGTGAGGGGGGGTTAGGCCGGGAAGGAAAAAACAGGTTGCGAGGGAGTGGAAATAAAAGAAGGTTGCAGTGGGCTAGAGGGAAGGTAGTTTGTGGATGTACGCCGGTGGGGGGCGCGTGCCGTCTGTGTTCTATGGGGGAGGCGGTAAGAGCATAGGGAGGGGAGGGTGGAGGGGAACAGACTGTCCTAAGGTAAAAGTGGGGGGTGTGTTATTTTGTAGGGACTAGATGGCTTTCGATCTTGGAAATCGGGTGGGGAGGCTAGTGGGCGCACTTCTGGAAAGAGGAGGGAGGAGAAAAATTCATGCATCGCTTATCTGCTAATAACGGGTCTGGGGAGTTTGTTTTGTTTCATTGATTTTGGGAGAAAGCCTGGATGATAGTTGTGAAGAGGCGGTTGCTCGAGGGACTGGGCCAGGCTTGAGGGTGTCAGGTCAGGCGTTAGGCCGCACTCGAGATAAGGCATGGAGATGGAAGGGTTGTACGCTGGTGGTCATAGCTCCACGGAAACGTGCGGCTATAAAAAACTAGGGATGGTTAAAAGGGCGAAAGCACCTCAGGAGGAAAAGGGGAAACAAAAAAGGGAACGAGTAATCCAAGACACAATGAGGGAAAAAGAACGTGACTGAGAAGAAGAAGAATGATAGTGGTGGGCTTGCGGCATGAAAATGTGGTGGTTGGGGCGAAAAGTAATTACGAAAGGAGGGGAGGGCAAAGGTGAAGAGGAGGAGGGGTCATAAACGCGTCAGGGGGAGGAGGACAGCCAGTAAGGGTGTGGAAAAGGGAGGAATTCAAACTAGGGGCGGGATTAATGAAATCCTGTGCGAAGAACGTTCCAAGTCGGAAGCGACAGTATTATCAACCCAAAGGAAAGATAAAAACATTCTCACCAGCGGAAAAAGGCCGCAATTATTCATCAAAGGAACAGTCAGTGCGAGGGAAGGGCGTGTGGCTCAGTTAAGGGTGTTAACTAGGGGAAGCCTATCCAGCGAAGGGGGGGGTGTAAAGGGAGTAACAGGGGGACTGGTGGTGGATTTCTGCAGAGGGTCCCATATGTTAAAGTGATTAAAGGGGCCAAAAGTTCGGAAAAATGTTCGTAGTGTGTGGCTGAAAAACCACCGAGCGAAAGGGGGAGGGGCGTTTATTGAATTGAAGCAATGGAGTTCTAAATTGTGGAACCAATGTCCCCTCGGGGATTAGGATGAAGCGGGAGGCAGGGGGCAGGGGATGATTGGTCCTGCTTTCCAGGGTTCAAGTGGAATGTTGGGGTAATCGTTGACAGGGAAAAGCGAGGAAAGGTCTCGATTACACCAAAAAAAAAACAGGGAAAAAAGAGGAAAGGAATAGCAAAGTGGGTGAAATGCCAATCGAACAAGACAGAGGTGGCGGAGTATAAGTCGCAGTTGGATCTCAGTAAAGAAAAACGAATTTGCAGACGGGAAAAGGGATCCATTTTCGGGGGGGGAAAGAGCAAAGGTACAATCAGGACCGGGGAGGAGGTGCAGGGCCTAAATAGTGCCGGGGGGTCTGGAATTGGGGAAAACGGAAAAAGACAAGAACCATGCAAGTCTTGGAAGAAAAGTCAGGAATGGTGGGAAAAGAATCCGAGGGTGGGCCATAGGAAGGACAAAACAGACGTCCGGCGCAAGAAAAGAAAGATTAAATTGTGGGACAAGAGAGAAGGGCAAAAAATACCACGAAATGGTGTACCAGAAAAATAAAAAAAGCATACACTCCATCGGGAAAGGAAAAAGCCCGAGGAACGGGCCATAGGTACAGTGGGGGGTAACTGGGTGTGAGCTCAATAGTCATTACAGAGAGAGGGGATGGGGCAAAGTAGCTTGGAGGTCTTGGGGGAAATGAAGTAAAATGGAAAAAAAAGTCCATAGGACAAACCCGTGAATAGGAGGGAGACGAGGGGTGGGGAGAGAGAAAGAAGGGTGGGGAGGGAGGGTATAAAGAGGAAGAAAATGGGAAGAAAGAGAGAGTAGATGACGGGGGAAATAAAGGATGATGGAAAAGGGATTTTTGGAGGAAAGTTGGGATATGTAGAAAAATAAGGGAGTGATCCGGAAACGGCTTGTGTGGATTGAAATGGAGCACGAAAGTACTCACATTGTTTGACAGGGATTCTTGGGGCGCGACAGGTGATTATGGTGAACCGTACAACAAAGACTTATGACATGATTTAAACTAGGGAAGGGGATCCTCACTACTTATTGCTCGACACAACGCACTCAACCACGGGTGCGTGACGGATCCCCATTCCAAGAGAGGGGTGCAGGCAGTGTAAAGAGAAGGGGGACCTGCTTAACTTGATGTGGAGAGTAAGACCGCGAAAATTGGTGACTTTAATATATTTCATTGTCCAAGGTGATCTGGTAGAAACGGTTTGCGAGAGTCAAGACGCACTAAGGGGCGCGTGGGGGTAACGATCCGTTTCCTGATCTAAGGAAAGAACATGAGGAAGCCTCTGAGAAAGAACTCTAGATAAATATGGATGTTCCCGAACCAAGGAACCATCGCAATTAGCACGAGCCACGTGGACGACAGGTGGTTACCTAATGGTACAAGGAACTGGGGACAGTCTGACACTGAGAGGGAGGGGGGAGGATGGGGGAGGTAGGAATGGTGAAGTGGTATGAGAAAAGGTGTCCCTACCTGGTATCTGGTCCGTTAAGGATTGTTGCAGAGGGTTTTCAAAGGGAGTAAGAGTCCTGAGAGGACGTGCGGGGAAGAGATGTCGGACAAGGGAGGGAAGGGAGAAGAAGGGGCGGACGCTTCATGTGAAAGTCAAAAGAAGAAAGAAAGAATGGACAACGGGATGGTCAGGGGAAGTAAACGACACAGGGAAAAAGAGAAGATTGCATTCTAGTATAAATCCGGCTGACCTCTGGAGGAGGAAGGTCGGGGGCAAGTGTGCGAATGCGAAGGGAGGGCGTCGAAAAAGGGAAATAGAAACACAACGGAAGGAAAGGGAAAGTGGGTGTTGGCGCCGCAATCTAATTTCAGGAGAAAAAATCCGGAGAGACCAGGAGGCTGGTACAGAGCGATCGGGGTGGAGAAACAGCCGCAACGAACTAGAGAGATCTTCTTGGAAAACAGAGGTTGCAAGGGGGGGATCTCCTTGGACCCACAGTTGGAAGATATTCGGGGGACTGAAGGGACGCGGAGGGCCGTTATGACTATGTGTCAATTGCAACTCAAGTCATTCAAAGGTATAAGATCGTGGGTACGGTTGGGGTCGAATACCCGGGACGTGAGTCAACAATCTATCAACATCACAAGTGTAGGGCCAAGGGGGGAGAACATAACTATCATCACATCGGGGGCCCCAGAGACAATTTAAGATTGTGGCGTGAGATTGAACAATTCAAGGAAAAGAACGGGGGCTAAGAAAAGGGGGGGTGAGGGAAGTGGGTTACATTTCACGGGAGATCCAGATTGATACCTTAATGGAGGAGAGGGTATTTAGCCGGAGTCAGTGCGGGGAAGGGGCGGGGGAGATAAAGGTGGGGGAGACTATAACCAAAGGGATGAGTTCGGTCTGGGAAGGAAAAAAGAAGCACTTTTTTGAGAGGGTGAGCCATACAGATACAAGGGAGGAGGGGGGAGTTGCCATGCGGGAAATAAAAAGACATGGAATTGGACTAGATCTGCGGCAGTTGTGCAAGAAACAGAAATGTCTGGGGAATGGAGTTGTCTGGAAAAGTTTTCAATGGTGTGGGGGGAATTCAGGTCAGTGTGAGAAAAACGGGAGGGTAAGTCCAGGGTATGTCAAGGGGAAGGGGGGGTCGACTAGGGAGGTGATTTAGATTCAGGAGAAGGGGTGATAAAAGCAAGTATGGCACCAAAACTCAGGGGGAACGGACATGAGGTTTGAGTGTGACAAAAAAAGATGTTGAAGTCAAAGGAAAGAGCGGAAATGTGGCGTGAAAAAGGGCGTGAAAAATTGGTGACGGGGTGGTGAGGTGGGAGGGGGTGGGGCGGTGGGTGGGTGAGTAGGTGGGCAGAAGAGGGGAAAAGGGCCGCAAGGTGGGGGGAGGTTTGAATCTGGGGAGAAGCACAAGGAGGGAAACGGGGGGGCTGGGTCAGTAGGTTGGAAGTGGGAACTTACGGCTAAAAGAGGGATTTGAGTGCCACGGAGGGGGGGGCGGAACGGGCGGCTGGGGGGGGGGACTTTTGGCAAAACTTGTCCAGATTGGGAAGGGTTTTTCGCGGGTTTGGGGGGAGAGAGAAGGATCAGAAGAGGAGGAAATAGGAGGGCTAATACTGCGGGAAGAAAATGGTATAGAGGTCGAAACAAATAAAATTTGGTTTGTCGTCGAAAAGCATGCATCTTGTTAGGAAGATTTCACATGAAAGCGACTGTTAGAAAAAGGAAGAGGTGTCGTGTGACTTGAAGAAGCTGGAAAAGGTGTATTGAGGGACAGGGGGGGGGAAGAGTTTTGTGGGGGTGATCAGGGAGTCTAGGGGGAAAAGGGAATATAAAAGGGCGGTCCAGGGGCCGACACGAAGAAAGTCATAAAAGAACTGGTGTTTGAAAAAAGATGGAAATGGAAATTTAAAAATATACTAACGAGAGTGGGTTGAAAAATAGAGTACAAACGCGGAAAGGGAGAACACCAAGTGTGAGGGGGAAGGGAGGTTCGGCTTTGAAGCAACTCAAGGGGCTGGATATGCGTAAAAGGGAATATGAGACATACTGGCAGAAAAGGTGAAACTTGGTTATGGCATCAAGTACGAGAAAAAAGGTGGGAGTGGGAGAGATCTAGGTTAGGGTGGGTCCAGCAAAAGACTGGAGAAGACGAAAGAAACAAAACTTGACCTGGGAAAGGGGCCATTGGAAGTAGAGAGGGTTAAGGGGTGAAATGGCGTATTACTGAGAGTGTGTTGGTGATGTCTGAGGAAGGGGAAGAGAGGTGGGATGACTGTAATCCACAAAGGGGGGGGGGGGAAGAACGGGATATGAAACCCAGGTACAGGTGGAGGGGAGGAAAAAGAGGCTCAGGCAGAGTGAATAACAGGGGGAAAAACTCATATTATTGGAGAACGATAACCCGACCACGAACAAAAAAAGGTGCGCTCAGAACAACAAAAATTGTGGGGGAGCCTATCACGTGTGAGGGAGAAGAAAATCCGGTTCTGGGGGCACAACGCGGGGTTCCTAGGGCCATTAACTAGAAGAGGCTTATCGGATACGGGGTACGGAAATGGAGGGGTCGGGTCATGGGGGCAGAGGACGGTGCGGTCGGGGAGGGGAGACCCTGAATCCGGGTGGTACGGGATCGTCAGGGTGGGAGGCTAGGGGGGCAGTCGTAAACCAGGGAAACTAGAGCGGGAAGAGGTGTGGCCTGTGAAAGAAGGGGACTACGATAATCTGGAGAGGAAGCAGGGAGGTGAGGCAGCGAAAGATCATAACAAATGTAATGGATTGAAGAAGAAAAATAAAAGAAAGTTTTCATGGTATTCAAGTATGTGGGGGGGACATGGGCGCGTGGGGGGGGGAAAAGGGGGAAAAATCGGGGGTAAAGTAATTGAAATTGAGTCAGAGGGAGAAGTGGAAAGTCCGTCGGGTTGCATAAGAAGAAAAAGCAGTCCGGAAAAAATCCGGCAATTTTCGTGACACAGCAAGAGTTCCACAAACGACAATACCGGAAATACAAGGATAAGCCAGAACGCGCCGCGGTTAGGGGCCGCATGAAGTTCAGTGGGGGACGGTTCAACGAGGGTCGGCTTCAGCGCAGGGGTCAAGGATTGGAGGCAGTCCTGCGCATGGTGTTGTAGGGGTGCGGTAGTCACCGGTGGGAGGTTGGGGTCGAAATTAACCTTGGCGTCGAACCATCCATGAATCCCTAATTATTCCATAACTAGAGAGGAGAAAGGAGGAGCGCTAATAATAGAGCAATCGGGGAGTTCAGAGGAATGAAAAAGCAGAGTTGTACGGGTCTGGAAGAAGGAAAAGTCCACATTAGTAGTAGGTTATGGTGGAGTAAATTGGGGCAACTGGGGGGTGGTGCTCTCGAACATCCAAAGCCAAGGGAGAGGACAAAAAAGGTAGTGCATGCGAAGGGGGGAATGGAGTGGGGGCAGTCGGGGGCTGGGTATGGGGTTCCGTTGAAGGGATAGGGGGGAATCGGGCGCAAATGTCGTACGGAAAAAAACAAAAGAACTGACGGAAAAAAGGTCGGGTGAAATGAAACAGTGAATGAATAGAGGGGGGTTGGAACGGAAAGCGATATTCGAGCTTGGTGAAAGCAAAAGCAGAAAAGCAAGGCCTTCACCAAACAAAAAAAAAGAAAAAAAGGATCGTTCATAGGGAGGAGAAGGGTGAGCTGGACGGTTCGAGGAAGAGGACGGGAAGAGAGAATTGAAGAACCGGGGGGAGGGCTGTGTAGGGGAGAGAAAGACACTACGCAGATCTCGTTTGTGGGACGCGCAGTTCAAAAGGGGAATTCATGGTTCGCTTGGATTGAGGAGAAGGAAAAAGAAGTGGTACACAGGGGGGTAATGTATATATTGTAAGGGTTCAGCTGGGGGGGTGTGGTAACAAAGACAGGGTCTAGGTAGGAGCTCCAGGGTGGACAATTATGCGAAAAAAAAAAGCAGGAGCAATAAGGATGAAGGGGGAATCCTCAAAGAGAACTCCCGTCCAAATAATGAGGCTCACAAACAACAACGTATGAAATGTAAAGAGTAAGGGAGGTTTTGGACGTAAAGGGGGGGGAAAAGGGGAAAAAGATGGAGGGGGGGGGAGAGTAAACATCGGGGAGGATATAGGAACTGGTGCTGGACTAGAAGATTATAGTGAAGCAGTCCAGGGGACAAAAGGGTCTTTCAAAGGTGTGGAACAGGGCGCCTTTTTTGGGTTGGGGGGGGGGGGGGGGGGGGGTTTTGGCGTGGTCTAAAAACAAAAGGAATCTAGGAAAAGGTGGGTCGCATCTTTGAGCGGGTTAGTCGACATTAAATCCAGGACAAGAACTTAAGAGGGGGGGGGGGTTGTTTGCGAATGGTCAAAAAGCAGGCAGCTTTGGAGGGTGGCTGGAAGTACGGGGAGGATGGAAACGGGAGAGTAGTGGGGCACTACGAATCATTTGGCGAGAAAACAGAACATTTTCATGAATGTTCTTTGGGGGGTGCTGGGTTCGCTGTTTGGTGGTGGGATTTGGAGGGTGAAGCGTATCATGATAGGGAATGTCGTGCGGGGGTCAAAAAAGGTGAGGGTGTTGTTGTGTGTTCAAGGGAAAAAGAAAACGGACGTGGGGATTCGTTCACGACAGGCGAGAGGGGGGTGTAAGATGGGAGGGACAAGCGCGCAGGGCAGGAGAAGAAAAGAAAACGAGGAATGCTGCAACTCCGTCCCTGAGAGGAAGGGGAGGTCTGCGGGGCTTGGTGGGTGGCGGAGTGGGAGTGCGAGAAAAAGCCAAGAAGAAAAGAAAGGAAGAATTCATGGTGAAAAGGGGTGGCGAGCTCGACGGGGGGGCACGGGATCAATGGTACGATACGGTGGGGAATAGGGGCAAAATCAGGTCATCGAGTTCGTGATGGGAGGACAGAGGGGTAGTGGAAAAGGGAGGAGGAGAGGTGCAGTGGTGAAATCCTAAAAGAAATAGAGTTGGCGAAAGGGAAGGCCCAAGGAGAAGGGAAAATGGGGCCTGGGGGCAAAGGAAGGGGAGGAAGAAGGGTTATATACGTGCAAAGAACCCTTTCGGGCAATGGGAGGAGCGGTTTGAGAAGGAGAAAGGATATGAAGGTGGGGGCTTGGACAACGCAAAGGTGAAAAAAAGGGGAAGAGGTGGGGGTGGGAGGGGATTAGTGAGAGATTCACCGGGGGGGAATGAGCTAAATATCGTTTAGAGGGAGGTGGAGCTGTCCGGGGGAGCAGGTGTTGGGAGGGGAATACTACTAGGAAGGAATGCTGAGGTGTCAAAGGGGGGGAGTAAAGTGTGGGTGAAAAAAAGTCGAGGGTAGGAAAAGGGCTCGACAGGGGAGGGGGTATTGCGGGAGACTCCTATCCTCTAAACATCTTGAGGAAATTTCTCGTGGGAACGACCCGTGACAGAAATCAGAAAAAAGGAAGTGTGGTGGTGGGGTAGTAGTACGAAAAAACAATGTGGAAAGATGGGGGAACCCAGAAGAAAGATCGATTACTGAGGGAGAGGAAAATAGAGTACTTAAACAGTTAAGCATAGAGAGGTGTATCAATGAAGAAGGGAAAAGAAAATTTGGATGAGGTAAGAGCGAACGCGGAGTTTGACGAACCCGATTAGATAGGGGGAAAGGGCCATGGGGGTGGGGTAGGGGCAAAGAGGGACAGTTAAGAAAGAACGGGCGCGAAGCTGTATGTGAAGCGGGCAATGTGGGTAGAGTGCGAATCGGGCTAGGCAAAAGAAGGTGTTGCAAAACTGTCGTTACGCCTGCGAGATGACACCGCGTAAGGATAAGTGTGAATCGGTGCTTGCAGAAACGAGGAGTAGAGGTGCAAAAAAGGGAGAAAAAAATCATCGCGGGTAGTACGGGAAAGTCTCCTGCCGCAGGGTCTGAACGGGGGCCAGGGTGGGGTGAAAAAGAATGCGGAGATATGAATGAGCGAAGGGAAACGGGCAGGCGATGGGTTCTGTGTCAAAGGGACAGGGGGGGATTTTAGAGGTAGGGTGGGAAGAATAGAAGATTGGGATAATGGGGTTTGAGTGCCAGTTTGCCGAACTGTTGTGGGCCCTCAGAAGGGGGGGGATAAACTGGGTAGGTTCGAGGGTCAAACATGGTCGGTGGGAGGAGGAACGTGTAAAGCTAGAGGGAAAGGGTTGAAATGGTGGGTTTGTTTAAGCGTGGACTCGATGAGAAGGCTGGTAAAGATAATGGGTTAGCATTTAAGAAGGCTTGGTCCTAAGGTTCTAAGAAGGAGGGTACTGAATGTCCAGAGGTCAGCTTGCAAGGGGGGTGGGAGGGTTTTGAAAAAGACCTATCAGAGGTCAAGAGAGGCTGGCCACACAGGGGCAACGAGGGAGGCTGATACAGTGGGGGGGAGACATACACAAGAAAAGAGGCGTTTTGTCTTAAAAGAGGGGTGAGCGAGGGAAGAAGAATCAAAGAGAGGAAGGGGGGGGGGGTGTGGGTCGAAAGAATTCTTAAAAATGTACTTTAAGCTGGACTGGGGTAGAACTAGAGGAGAAAAAAGGCTTCCGGATGTTCGCCCGCAAAAAGAAAACCTCAAAAAAGGGGAAGGAAGGGGTGCGAAAGCGGATAAGTTGCGGATGGGGTTCGAATCCGCATAATCCGAGGAAGAGTGCGGGGATGGAAAAAACACTGCCGGGAAAAACACCAATAGGGGGAAATGGGTCCCAGGGGAGGGACATAAAACGGACTTGGGAAAAGGGGGGGATAAGGGCAAAAAAAGCTGCAAGATGGGACCACGGAGGCGGACTGAAACAAATAATTAAAAGACCGAGAACCTTAACGTGATCGTGATCTAATGTAAAGAAACTGCAATATCAGGTGGAAAGGTTTGATTGGGGCAAGTACGCTGAGTCGGGGAGGTTATACAGTGCGGAATGGGAAGGAAGAAAGACCGGGTGCGTTCTAGCAGGAAAGAAGGGGGGGAGGAGCCTAAAAGAAGGGGGGGGGGAAAAAGATAAAGAAATAGGTAGAGGGAATAAAAGGGGAGGAAAAAAAATGAGAGAGGAGAAGGTAAAATGAGAAAGGTCCCGAAAAAGTACACACTACTGATATGAAGGTTCTAAGGACTTGTGGTAAAATGGATAAGACTAGAATAAACTAAAGGAGAATTGCTAAGAGCGAATTAATCAGCGAGGCGGTTAGTATTTCGTATGGAGATTGTAAAGGAGTTGTGTTAACCGTTATACTAAAGGGTATTCTTTGATATATCTTATTTGGGGGGGCGAAAAGGTAGAGGAAGCGACACAGAAGTTTACGATTCTGCATAAGAGATAATGGAGTTGAAAAGGGGAGGGGGGGGGGGACGTTTGAAGGGACGGAGGAGGTGTGGTGGGGAGTTAGTACGAGAGATATGGAAAAGCAAGTGGAGTTTGTAAGGGAAAGTGATGGGTAAAAGTATTGGGGGTGGGAATGGATATAAGAGGGGTGATGGGGTAAGAGAATAAGAGGGGAAAAATAGTAGGGTGTGAGAAGATAGGAAGGGGGGGGGGTTAGGAGAATGGGAGGTTGTAGGAATAGAGGTGAGGATAGGGGTGGGATCACTAAGGAGGGTGGAAAATGGGGGTTTCGAGTTGTGCTGTTTCGCAGATTCGAGGGTGTTATTTTTCATGTAGTTACTTGGGATTTACTCGTTGTGGAGACTAATACGGCAATAGGCTTTATAAAATTACGATGGGGGTAAACCGGTACTCAGTAGACGCAGAAAGGTGGGAAGAAGGGTTAGTGGATATGTGACCGCCAAGAGCATAGGTGTAAGAGAGTTTGCAGTTCTAGAGAGTTGGAGTACATCTGGTTCAGGGAGTCTACTATTACTCCATTCCTACTGAGGTCGAAGCTGGTTTTGGATCTTATTAGGCTCAGTTAAGACTATACTGTCAGGCGCGCGCCATAGTTGCTCCGTGCGGAGTAATGTAATGTCATTATGGTTGTAGATCCATTCTGACTAATGAGGGGGCGCGTAGAGCTGAGGAGTGTTAGAATGTTCGGATGTTGACTCGAACGAGAATACGCCCAAGGGTTGTCGGGTGTAGTGGGAGGAGTGTAATACCTGTTGAAGAGAAGGGAGATAAGTAGAGAGGAGAGGTGGAGGGCAGGGGGGATAGTGAAGGGGGGGGGGGTGGGGAAGAGAGCAAAGGGTGTGGAGGGGGGGAATAGGGGGACAACGAGTCTATGGCGAAGTGAAACCTTAGGGTAATCGCTCCCTGAGACTCAACTCTCCCTGCGATTTTCTTTATTACATGGAACCAATTAGGTGTAATTGTTCCTGTATTAAATAGTTGGCTAACTAGTTAGAAGTGAAATGTTTATACTAAAAGGGGGACCTTTTGTCTGAGGTGGGTTGGAAGTAGGTCGGATTCTAATTGTATGAAGCTGATGGGTAGAGGGTGGTGGTGGCGTGTGGTCAACCCCTTTTAACTGCAGATATCGGAGTATCGGTTTTTGCTCACTCCTCGCCTCGCAGTCAAACTGTATAAGTAGATTCTAGAATAAGGATCTGTTCGGACATAGAGCCCTGGTGGGGATGTTCAGGTGTTCTATAATATTCGATAGTCCGACGTGTTATCGATGAAAATAGGGAGGAGGAGAAGGGGGGAATAGATCCGCGGCGCCGTCCCTCCAATTAGTTTAACCTAACAACCGTTGCACCCTCTAATGTGGTATTTGCCGTGGGCGTAAAAACGCAAGTCATCGCCTGAGGAGCGTCTACCTGAATGAGAAAGGCAATCAACGGTCTTTTTCTGAAGAGGGGGTCGTCCGACAATTCATCTGTTTTCAAGGTGGTGCAAAGTATTAGGTCGTAAGGGAGGAGAAGAAACTAACATCTCTGTTCTGTGGGCCAAATGAGGGTCCAGAATCGGACCAAAGTAAGAAAGATTCAAGGAACCTCTCGGAGGAAAAAAAAGAAGAACGCTGGCTTCTGGAAAAGGAGGTAAAACGCCCGTGTTCTCGGCGTCATCCGACGCCATCTGGCAAAGTTGTGGGACTGTAAAAAAAGGCATTTTCTATTTGTGATCAGGGGGAGGGTGTCTGTGATAAGTATGTGGCGATAAAGGCGTGGGCCCTAGGGTACAGAGTGGGGAGTGTGGGGGGGGGTTTGACCTGGCGCCTGGAGGGTGGTCAAAACTACTGTCAACGAGGGACGATTGCGAGGAAGAGTGTGGAGGGGTCAATGGTCAAAGTCGGGAAAGAAAGGGCCCAATATATGCGGGAGAGGTCCATGGTGACAGGGCTCAATGGAACGCAAGGGAGGCGATTCAACTACTACGCAGATGGTAAAAAAAAAAACAGGGGTCCTGGTGATGGACATCCAAAAAGAGTTCTGTGTAATTCTGAAAAGAGAAGGGGAAAGTTCGGGGCCTGAAGCGAAAATTTTAGAGGAGGCGACCGCCCAAGGCGTGTCTTAGAACAAAAAAAGGATGATTAAGAATGATGGCTAAAGAGCGCGGGGGCATGCTGAAAATGGGTCCGTGCGCACAGAAGAAGAAGTAAGAAGAAATAACCAGGTAGAAGGAAAGGTGCCATCGAGTGTCCGGACTAGAAAGTTCAGGGATTGTTAAAGTGCTAGTCAGGAGGTCCGCCCTGCTTTGTTCACGGAGGGCGAGGAACGGGAGAGTTAAAGACGTCCTGAAAGCTGCCCGATCTCGGAGGAATTAAAAAGAAACAAACTAACCGGGGGTGTAATAAAAAAAGTAGTATCTGAATCGTATATCATAGTGGTGAGAAGCGCCGTAACACGGGAAAAAAGGAAACTCATCAATATCCGGAGGGATTAGTAAACAGGTACTTATCGCAGGGGCAAAGAAAAAAGCGCAAGGGGGGAGGCAAGATTGTGACGAAATGCAGTCGCTATTCGTAAAGGAAAAAAAACTTTTCCCGCGGGCGCGATGGGGGCCTATGAAAGGACACAGGTCGGTCAAAAAAATGACATCCCATATTTTGAGGGAGGGGCGGGGGATAGGAGTACCAATCATTTGCTGAGCAAATGTTACGAGAATTAAGAGGGAAAAGATAAGAGCGGAGTCAGGGTCGGTCCTAATCAAATGGAAACTGGGAGTACCAGGGATCAAAAAGAGAGGGGGACACAGGAAACCATAAGAAAATGTTGAGAGGGGTGCTGCTCAGGCATTTAAGATCCAAGAGGGCGGTTTGCTTTTGTTGGGGAGAAAAGAAAGTTGGAGACCTGTTAGGGGTGGCGGAAATGTCAAGTGGCAGAGGAAATGACCTACATAGTAAGGGTTGATGTCTACTATGTAAAAGGGAATGAGGCGGGAGGGGAGGGCGGGGAGGAGGAGGAAAGGGAGGCGATGAGAAGTAGGGGGAGAGTGGGGGGAAAAGAAAGGGAGGGGGGAGGCGGGGGGGGGCGAGGGGGAAAAGAGGGGGGGGGGGGGGGGAGGGAAGGGGGGGAAAAATAGGAAACGGAGGGGGAAGTCAAGGGGGGGGAAAAAAAATAGAGGGGTGACGGAAAGGGGGGGGGAAAACGAAGGGGAAAGAGGGAAAAAGAGGGGGTGGGGGTATGTTTTTGACATGAGCGAGTGGTGTGAATAAGTAGTTCTCTTCATGGGAGAGGATTTAAAGGTCGGTGAAGATTACCGACAAGGGAGTATGTGATACAGGTGCGGAAATATTAATAAACAGTTAAGATCAGTATGGCATACACACACACAAAAAGCTACGGTAGAGTGTAGATGTATGTAGGGGAGTAAATACTGAAAGTAGCGCAGCCACTGTGTGAGGAATGAGTGGCAAGAAGAAAGGCTAAAAATGAAATAGCTCGGAGGAGAAGTTAAAAGGTGGAAAAGGGGGAAAAGTAGGAACAATTTTTTTAATTTGAATATTCTGCTATGGGACGAACCCTATGCCAACTTCGCTTGCACCAGTACTGGCTCGAACGAGAGTAATCTTCTCTCCGACTCTGGTATAGCACAGGGCGGGTGGAATGCAGCGTTAGGATGCCTAGCAGAAGACTTATTTTGAGTTAGACGAACGGGAGACGCAAAGAGCAATAATCAAGCGGAATGCTCATATGAGGCTAAGTAGAGGTGTGGTGGGTGGGGGAACGAAGGGATGGTTGGGTACGATAGACCAATAAAGCTTTAATCCACATACGCCGTCGGGTAGGTTTTTTTAGAGTACAGATCATAACCTCCGCGGGAGTTATGGTGATATGTTAGCTGATTTCCACAGCCTGACCCGTCGGGAGGGCTGGAGGCTAACTGATTTTTTTATTGGATGGTGATGCATGGGTAAATACCACGTGTATCACTTTCAGTTGAAGGATCACGAGTTGGAATGAGGGGTAAAAGCGGAAGACCAGTAGCTGGTAGTGGGGGAGAAATGTCAGGAAATAGATGTGGGAAAGTGAGCAAATCGAAGTAGAAGGGTGGGCGCTCCAAAGGCAATTGGGTCGAGTGGTGGTAATGAAATCTAAAAGAAAGGTAGGGGAACATGTCCTGGACCAGAGATTCGGGAGGGGCGAGACAAAGGAAGGTGTGGGGAGAGATCAGGTACCACGGAAGAGGCGCTGAGCGGGGAGGAATGACAAACGCAAGACACGGCGGAATATGAGGGGCAGAGGGGAGGGGAAGGGACAAACGAGAGGGAGAGAAAAGAAAGAAGGGGGAAAAGAAGAAAGGAAAAAAAAGGGTGAGGGGGGGGGGGCGGGGGGGAGAGGATAGAAAGGGACCGCAAGGAGGAAGGGGGGGGGGAGGGAAAAAAGATAGACTAGAAAGGGGGGAGGAAGGGGGACGGGTGGACGTTAGACTAAAAGGTCAACGGGAAAAGGAAGGGAGAAAGGAAAGATAAAAAAGGGGGGCGGGGGAGGAAAAGATAAAGGAAAAAAAGAGAGGGGAGGGGGAAGGGGAGGGGCAGGGGGGGGGGGGAAGGGGGGTGGAGTGGGGATCGAGCCTTGTGCTACATTCGTAGGGCCTATGTCCTCGTCGGCTCATCGGTGATAGCTTGCTCTCATGCTTTTTACCCCCCTAGAAGATAGAGGAGGATAGTTGTATTGCGATGCCTCAGTGCAGGGGGTGGGGTGCCAGGTTAGGGTGTTTGAAACCCACTTCCAGCGGACAATATCATCATGCAAAGGGATGGTTGAGGGGGAACATTTGTGCACTGATGAATTCCGTCCCTAGGGGACGTGTTGGGCCACATGAAGTGTTAATAGGGAGGAGGGTACACGGGCAGTTTCGCGGTACTGTTGTTTAAGACTGGACCGCGGGGGTGGAACCAGGGAAACAGGGGGCGGTTCAGCTCTAGGTGGCGAGGTGGCGAGTAGGGGGGTCCACGACTGGGGGGTAAGGGGTACGGGGGGGCAGAAATAGGGTGTTTGGGCGGAGGATAGGAGAAAGGGGCAGGGGGGGGGATAGAAAATTATTGAGGAAGGTTGGGGGGAAAAAGGGGGGGGGATAAGGAGAGAAGGCGGGAAGGGAGGAAAAAGGGGGGGGTTGAAAGCAGCGGTAGGAAAGAGGAAGTGAGTATATGTATGTGGGGGAAAAGGAACCGAGGGGGGAAAAGATGGGGGGAAATAGGCGCGGAATAAAAAAGGAGGACCGTAAGAAATGAAAAAGAGAGGTTCTGGTTGAAGCACTACGATTTTACGTATACCGAGAGCAATTGACTAATATCTAGGTTTACCGAGCGCTGGCCCCCACACTGTTGTTTCCGACTCAATAGGTTAATGTGTAGTACTAAGAAACACGGTTCAGTCTGAGGGCTAGGGAACGAGAAAAGAGTGGATGGAACGTAGAAGGGGGCGGGATTATTAGTGAATGGGGAGACCTGAAAAGGGAGGGGTGAGGTGGGGGGGAGCAGGTCAAGGGAGGTGCTTCAATAATGGGGGGGAGGGGGGTAGTAGTACGAAGGATGTGGGGGATTGGATGGGAGAGGGCAAGGGATAAGGGAGAAAGGGTGAAGGGGGGAAAAGTCCATTGGGTCCGAGAAAAAGAATGGGAGGGAAGGAGGAGAAAGGGATGAGGGTAGGGTTCGTGGGGATGTGAGGGGGAGAATCGGAAGAAAAGAAAGAGGAGAAATAGTAGAAAACAGAGTAGTTACAGGAAAGGGGGGGAAGGAAGGGGGGGGAAGAATGAGGGGGAGAGGGGGGTCGGGAAGATATGAGGATAGGAAACGGTGGAGGGTAGGAGGGTCGAAAGAGAAATGGGCGGGGGGGGGGGGGGAAACGGGTATGATGTGACGGGGGATCGCAAATAAGACAATCAAAAAGGAAGCAAGGACAGGAAACGAAGATAGAGGGGTATGAGGGAAGAAATTGGGGGAGTGATGAGAAAGTTAGGAGAAGAACAGGATGGGGAGAGCAGACAGTTAAGTATAGCACGGGGGTTGTTTGATGGATAGAATAGTAAGGGGGGCTGTGTTCGAAGAAAGGAGCGGTGAAGGAGAGGGAAAAGGGGGGAAGAGGGGGGTGAGATGATGGAGAACGTGGAGGGAAAGGGGAGGAGGGGATGGGGGGGGGGGAGGAGGGAGGAAAAAAAGAAGTATGTGAGGGGGGGAGGGGGGGGGATAAAGGGGGGAGAATGGCAAGGGTGCGGGAAATGGGAGCAAAGCAAGAGAGGAATAGAAAAAACAGAGAGTGGAGAAAAAGAAGGATGGCAATAGGAAGGGGTGGACAGGGCGTTTAGGCGGCCAGGGAGGTCACGGGGGATAAGGGCAAAAGAAGTGGGGGGTGAAGGGGTGAACAAAGTGGATGAAGAGGGAGGGGAGGAGAGGGTTGTTGGGGGGGAAGATGAAGTCGATAAGGACGGAAACAAAGGTGGGCGTGTTCGTCGGGAAGAAGGGGAGGGGAAGGGGTTGACGGTAGTATAGAGTTTTTGGAAGAAGTCTGAACAAGGCCGGGGATGGGAAAAATGAAGGGAGGATAGGGTAGCGTGCCGGGTAGGAGAGTGGAGTGTTCAGCCATCCACAGGTTCGCGATAATGAGGTAGTAGGGTGGCCGCCGCTTTTCTTGCTTTCGCACGATATTCTGCTTGTTGCAATAGATGGCTGATTCGAACTCCAAATATGGGACACGTACGGGGGGGGAGGGAGTTTCTTAAGAATTTGAGTCAAAGATGACGGTGATGGTAACGAGAGGGGGGGAAAAGGAATTTGAGGAGGGGACGGAGGGGGGAGGGGAAGTCAAACGTTCCATGTGACCAGTGGCTGAGAGGGCGGGGAGGAGGGGGGGTTGTGAGGGAGGGCTGTGGCTAATTGGCTGCGGTGGGGGGGGGGTGATGGGGAATGGGACAGGCAGGGGGATGGAGCTGGTGTGTCCAGAGCGGGGGGTTGTGGGGGTTCTTCTATGGATAAAATTTTTCTGCTTGGGGGTAATAATATCGAGAGGATACGCAAAAGAAAAAGCCGTTTAAAACAAAAGCGCCGAACAAGGAACGATGCCCCCTCCTGCCACGAGCAGATGGGGGAACTCCCAAAGGAGGAAAAGATGTCCCCTGAGAGAAATCATTGCGTTCAAAGAGAAACGGCCACACGTATCACAGGGTGCGGAGAGTTTTCAAATGGAAAAAAGCGAAAGGTGGAGATCTGGGCGAGCCAACGAGGACGGGAACACAAGTAGCCTCCCTGCAACCTCCAGGTCCTGCCCGTGAAAAAGCACTGAATCCTACAACGCCTGAGACCTGAAGGTCTTCGTGGATGATAGAGTGGGGGAAGTACGGGTGAACAGGGAAAGGCGGGGGGGTTATCGACGATTGGATAGATTAGAATGGAAAGGGGATCTGCATAATTGGGGGGTGACTACAACGAGGTGGGGGGGGAAAACAGTTTTTAACCCAGGATGGCTTGAACCCCGATGCGACACACTTGAACATAAGCATCTTATTTACAATCCTGACCTAAGTTTTTCCCTCAAAAAAAAACACGACCCTAAATAAGGGGGGTTAGAAAGCGTTTTCTGGGGACATAGAGCTTGGGCCTGCACTGCTCTGGCGATGCTTACTGTACCGCTCGTCTTTAGCTACTCAGGGGAGAAAAGTGGTACGTAATCTAATAGTTGGGGGGACAGACGAACCCTTACTTCTACTGATGTGGACGTAGTGGATCTCCAAAAGGAGAACTATGGCACACATCAACTGAAAAGGAGAGAAGTCACATCCTATATGCAGATCGTTGTAAAATTTTAGATTTGCCCACACTGGGTCATATTAGAAGTATTTCTTAAGGGAGATAAAGAGGGAAAAAACTTGCCATCAGGAAAATGGAAGATTGATTTCACCGGGAGAGAAGGCATGTATTCACACCACTCTCAACCAAGCTCGGAAAAATTTTCTTCAAGGAAGGGAAATCACCTTCTGCCATTATGTGCCAAAGCCAAGATCTTGCCGCCCTTGAAGGCGAGTCCGATCTTAACCACGCTTTCACTGAAATAAAGAGGAGGAAGAGTCAAGGCACTTTACTCTCGAATTCGGAAGTTGGACCCCTTTGGCCTTCTGAGGAGAAGGGGGCCTTTACCGGCATCAGATGTGGGGTTACTTTTCGGGCTTCTCACCATCCTCAAAAGAAGGGGAATCCATCCCTGGGGGGGAACTCAGAACGATGAAGGTAGAAGAAAGGGCTCCGATTTTCAAAGGTTGAAAAGGAGTTTTACAAAGCTGTCTCAGAAATTAGAAAGGGTAGTCCCCTGGATCTGCGAGCAGGCACTGGGGAATTGTTGCGCGCAGACAATCGATCACACAGGTAAAAAGGGGGGGGGGGGTGAGGGAATCAGATAGCTGTCTGGTTTGCCGTTTCCTTGCTTTTGTTATAAGTTGGTCTCTCATACATGTCGTCCGAATCCGAATAAAAAAATTCCAGGGGGGAAAAACACTGGGAAAAACAAAGAATCGAATTTTTTTGGAAAGTAAATTACACATTAATAGAGAGAACACTAAATCTCTTCCACCGACCTCACAGAAAACCCCAGCACCAATAACATGGGGAAGGAATTGACTGCGTTTGTATTCCGGAGAATGAATAGTTTTCATATAAGTGACAGTACCTCCGAATCGGTCTTCTGATCTCCGACACTATCATAAAAAACTAGGGGGGAGGGGGGGTGCTACTATTAAAGAATTTAACTTGATTTTCTGGGGGATGGATGAAATCGAAAACCAACCCTTCTCGGAAAAAGGGCCCAAATTGTCATATGTGTTCCTTAGTTGAGGAGTGGTTGTGGAACAAGCAAGGTGTGGGGGAACCGGCTGGAACGATTCGTGCTAAAGGGGTGGGGCCGGACTTAGTGTCAGACAAGAGCAAGTATAAGGGGGTTTATCAGAAAAAACAGACAGATCCATAAATAGAAAAAAACAACAACGGGGTCGAGGGGGAAAAAAAGAATTAATTTTGGGACCAAGATGTATGTGTGCGGGAGGAAAATGTCTAGCAGGGGGGAGAAACGACTGATAAAAAGGCAACCGAAAAGCGCAAATGGAGGCCTTGTTTGTGAAACCCCGAAAGATGAATGGTTGGAATTCAAAAAAAAAGTGCGGTGATGTCATAAAAGGAAAAATTTGTACATTCTGCCAGGAAACAAAAGCGGGACTGATCTTCGTTTAGCGAAGGGAAAAAGCATGTCAAAATGGTCTTAGGGGGGAAAAAATAGTCCCTTCGAAGAAGGAGAAAAAATTTGAATGTTCATGGCATGGGGGGGACTGTGTGGTGTGTCATTCTTTTTAAGCGGATGAGCAAGGTCATGAATTCAGGAGGGCAATACATTCTTGATGGGACAAGTGTTCCAACAAGGGGACGAGCGTAACAACCTCGGTGGAGGACAAGAGAAAAACAGGAAGCACAAACAACGAGATGCTGATTCAGACCAAAGGGGATAGGGGGGGGGTAGGCTAGTTTGGGATGGAGGGGAAAAAAAGGTGTTCGCGAGCACACAGGCCGGAGACAATTCATGGGACGCCCAAAAAAAAGGAGAAGGGGAGAGCAGCGAAACTCGAGTGAAAGGTAAAACGCTGACGTCATGGCCCAAAGGTGTAAGAGCTTGCCAGGGATGGATTCATGAGGATTGTCATGATGGGTGAAAGGAAAAAAGCAAAAAAGGGGGCGGAAGGGAAGGACAGAGAATACCGCATCAAGGAAAGGGGCGGAAAGGGGGCGAAGGAAAATATCCAAACCTTTCTTGGAAGGCAGGGGTTGTAGATAAAAGGATGCGCGTTTAAGAGCATAGAGGGGGGAAGGGTGGGCTTGGTACTGGCCGAAGGGGGGTGAGTGGGTGGAGAGTGTGGGAGGAGGGACACAATCGCTCGGTGAGAATCCATATTTATTCAAGATGTCCAGATGGCCGGAGATCATTTCATACAGATTGGGGGTTTTTTTGGGGGGGTTGTGTTTGGTTGGTGGTGGTAAAGGTACATGGGTGAGGGAAACGGGGGGTTGTTCTCTGTAAATTGAACTCAAGGGGTTTATGATGAGAGCGGCTGCGACTAAGGAAACGATGAATAGTCTCCTGAGAGAGGCACCTCAGAAGACGTTGGTATCCCCGTCAGAAACTCCCTCACTCTTGCGGAAACTCAACCGAGCTAAAAAAACAGAGAAGAACGTCCAGTAAGCAAAAGAAAATAAAAAGTTTATAGACGCTGAGAATCCCAGTGATAGGTGCAGATTGGGGCCAGGGTGTTGGGTTTGAGGGAATGTAGTTGTACTGCATGCGCAAGATAAGAGAGCTTGGAAACGGCAAGCCTTCCTTTAAGAGATTCTGTCAGCCAACTTGTTGGGCAAGGGGGGAGACAAGCAAGGCTTCCCTGCAATAACGATGTCGATCCTTGAAGCATCAAAGATACAGATATCAAAAAAAGCAAACGTACTACATCATTCATCACCACGGAAAGGGGGGGAAAATTACTAGGACGGGAAGACCATGAAGAATTCTTAGGGCGTGGAGCACCTGGGGCTTTGGAAAAGAAGGAAGATATTGGCAGGGAAACATAGATTTGGGGAGGTCTGCTCAGGGGTTCGGGTGGGAAACAAGGGGAAACACAAAGGGGGGCTGTGGGGACAGGAACGACCTCGCTGGAGGGAGGGGTGTGTGGAATTAAAGCAATGCACGGATATCTACGGTTAAATTGCCCTTGCCGACGGATAAACCTGATCAGGGGAACGGAATTGGACTATCCGGTGGAGCCTTTCACGCCTTTTGTGGGGGAGGGGTAGAACCGATTCAAAGGAAACAAAACTCAGACAAAAGGCTGACATTTTAAAAGAAGGAAAAAAAAAACGAACCAGGTAGGGTTTCACATTGAAACTGGAAGAGGAGAAAGCAACAAGAGCAGGCAAACAAATTCAGTTCTTTTCCTGAGGGGGGAAAGCCTAGGCAACCACTAATCCTTGAGACGTGTAAGACACAACCTCAAAAAGGAAAGTTTTCTGAACTGAGGGGGGGAAGGATCTCATCACTAGGACAAAAACCGGGCCACCAAGGGGCCCCCAGAAACTAAATGCCCATGGGCCCAACCAGATAAAAGAAAACTGTCACAATGTCTACTCACGCGCAGACCACATACCACTCCACTCCGTCACTTCAGCAAAAAAAACCTAAAATTTCGGTGATGATCAATACAGGTTATCAAGAGAAGAGGTGATGGGAAAAACTTTTGGGGAGACCTCAGGGAACGATTAAAGCTGTCGACATCCAAAAAAAACGTGGTGGAGAAAGAAAACAGAAGGTGTTTTGCGAGGGGAGAAAAAGGCCTGGGCCACTCCTTTGGAGGAAAAAAAAATCACAACCGGTGCATGTACGCAACAAAAATCACATCAAGATCGCCAGAATGAACTGGGGATCATCAAAATCAAAAGGGGGCGGGGGGAATTGTGTCGCAAGACTACTGGTGGGAAAAACAGGTGGGTCACGCGGAGGAGAACTCTTGTCAGTTGGGCCGAGATAATGGGGATCTATCTCGACACCAACGGATGGACGGTACATCAGAGAAAGGGAAACAGAGCGACATAGGGGTTTCACAAACGGTGGAAGACCATCCCTACACGGGAGGAGGGGAAAACTTTGTTTTGAACGAAGGCATTTGAAACAACTTTGCGTGAAAGTATGCAAGGAAGAGAGGAAGATCAACGTTCCTTTGCCCACAGAGGAGAATTGGGGGGCTATGGGCAGCAAGGAAAAGGTCGCACAACGACTTCCTTATATACGATTCGGAAGGAAAGGGGGGCTGCACGCAAGACATTTAGCCAAGAGGCTCCGCTGAAAGGCGGAGGGAATGGACAAACAGGGGAGCAGCGGGCGAACTAACTCTGGTCCAAAAGAATAAGGGGAAACAGGCTAAGTGGGGGTCATCTGGGGGGGGAGAAGGGGAGGGAAAGAAGGGGGAGTCAGAACCGGAGGGCAGAAGGCTAACTTTAGGGGGGTCTTGCGAAATAGACCTCAACAAAACACGGAGGAGGGAGATATCCAGTTTGTCGAAGCAAGAGAAAAGGTCTCACGAAACATTGCCCTAAGGAAAGGGGAAAGAGACAAAAAAGAAAAGAGGGGGGGTCACAGACGATTCCAACTAGACGATCTCTTGTTAAATCGAGTGTCTAACCCGAAAACCTCGTTCCAGTCAGGAGAAACCGGGCCTGAGGAACGCAGATCTTCTTTTCCTTAATGGCAGCGGGGAAAGGGAGATACCAATGCATTTCTGTATCCTAATCGGAGAACGGGGTAGGGGGGGAATCAGAACCCGTAACGTCTGAAAAAAATAAAGAATCCGACGGTGGAAAAAAGGGGAAAAGGGAAAAAGTACAATACCAAAACCAGACGCACTCAAGTATTAAAAGGGTACAAGTCCAGTGGAAGGAGAGAGGGGGTGTGGGAAAAGGGGAAAGTCAACAGAGTAGTCACTCAGATTTCCATCCAAGAATGAGTCCTGAGGGTAATCATGGCGAAGCCGATGATGAGGAAATATCGAAGAAAAAAGGGAAGAGGGTCGGCGTGGTAGGCGCCTCTAACACGGGGAGATCCCAAGACAAAGTAGAAGGGGGGGGGAGAACACATGCCATCATCCAACGCAAGGATTTCAAAGATTAAGCATGTATGGCGATCTTGAAATGTTGAAGTTTTTGGACGGACAATAACAGGCCAATTTGGTGGAATGAAAAAGGGGGGCAGGGAGGACTTCTGGGGGAAGGAGAAGATCAACTTTGTTATGGCCTGGAATTGCGTAAAACACTCGTATGAACCACTACTCCGCTGGGGAAGGCAAACAAGTTAATCCTGAGAGATAATAGCTGAGGAAGGAGATGGAGTGTATGGTGGGGAGAGGGTTGATAAAAAAGTTGGCACAGCTGTCATATTATCTTGTTTGGGCTTCGGAGAAAGGGCGGGGTTCAGTATGGGCACGGACGCTGGCCCGGCTTGAGAGGAAAATTGAAGGACGAACACCGAGAGACGCTGGTAAGAGTGTGGGGGGGGGGGGTTGGTCTTTGAAAAAAGACGAGGGAAGGGAGGAGGCGATAAGACGGGAGGAAAATTTGTAAAAAAAGAAAATGGTCATTGTTCTTCACCATCCTGATTCTGTGGGGGGGGATCTGCTCCTCGATTTCCAGCGAGGAGGAAGAAGAAACTAGGTTCGGGTGATTGAAGTTTGTAAAATTTTTATGAGCACCGAGGGGAGGTGGGAGGGAATGCGATGAACGAGGGATAAAGAAAAAGGAGAGGCAGTTGGAAAGAGAAAAAAGGGAAACACAACACGCTCGTTTTTGCAAATGAAGAAAGGGGGAAAGGAAGGTACAAAAAGATACTGAAGAGGATAGTGGACAAAGAAAACGGAAACAACCGGATCAACAGTGAGAAGGGGGGGGAACTGGGGGAAAATCGACAGTGTTGGATGGAAAGAAAAAAAGAGCATACTGCATACAGGTTCAAGGTATCTCAGGAAACCTTGAATATATTCAGTAGAAAGGGTACAACAGGGAAAGGGGAGCAAAGCCTCATAGCAGGGAAACCTTTCTTCGATAATTGGAGGAAGCTGGTCTAAGTGCTTCTTTGTTGCTCTATGTAAGATTTAGAAGATTGAATGCCTCAAGATGGTGGGATTGCAACTAGTTGAACGAACTGTCAAAAAGTGAGGACCCAACGGATCGGAGAGTGATGCAATAATCTCGGTTGTGCTCACTCAACACAATTTTCACACAACAGACAAAACAAAAAAAATGTCAATATAAAACCTATAAAGGTGGATCAAAAGAGGGTTCTTCTGTGGTGAAAAAGAATTGGTTCTCCCTCTAACTGCCAGAGGGTCGGGGACTTTGACGGCATTCGGCGCAAAGCGTCGAATATAATTAGGGACGGTATAGATGGGTGAAGTCTAACTCTGCGATACAAAAACCCTTAAAGAAAAGGGGTATAGTGAGCGAAAGGGGAACCGAGTAAGAGGAGAGGAAAGATCGAAAGCATCATCATAACATCGAAAAAGGGGTAAAAGGTAGAGAGACCCACATTTCCCAAGAACATTTGGAAAATGAAGGGGGAGGAAAGGAGAATCAAGAAATGACAAAACCGCGGAATCGAAGAAATAATTTGATTGATTCCTCAAAAAAGAAGCTAGAATGCAGGGCCTCTTCAGAAGACAAAACCAAAAAAAAGACCACCCCCTCGGTCTTGCAAGTTCGAAGGAGTTACCAGCCCCAACTAAACGAGGGGAGAAAAAGGCCTTACGATCTACCCCGTCTTCACTAAAAGTGGGGGGTATATATCCGGGAAAAACGGGGGAAGAGAGTCGTCATGCAAGGGTCCCGGTTGCTTCTTTGATCCAGGTTCCTGTCCCTTCGCCACCTTGGAGGGGGGGTTCGGTTCCGCTCTAAATAAAGGGACAGGACTCCATTGCAAAAAGAAACCGATGATGGGGAAAAGGAAGGATATTTAACATTATGAACATCCACTTCCGAGTTTGAAAGTCTGCCTCTCCACAGGAGGAGGGGTCAAAGGAATGAGAATCTTGGATAGGGGGGTGAAAGACAACTTGGCAACAGAAAAAATGGGATAACCAAAAGAAAGTGGGGGATGTTGAAGAAAAAAGGGGGATTGTGCCTGTCCTGGGGGTTGTTCCTCACAGAAGGAGGTACAAAGGCGTTGGGAACACTAACAAAAAAAAAAGGAGGGAATCAAAAATGCTCGGGGGGAAAAGTTCAATTCAATGATACGCAACCGGAATCCGCCAACTGCACGTTAACAGGACCTCCCAGCAAAGAAAGGGACGGAAAGGGAGGAGATCTGGTCGAGGTCCTAGTTGCAAAAGAACAGGAAAAAAACTCCGAATCGGGGGGGGAAGGGGGAGCGGACAATAGAGATACTCAGCGATCGTTGGGGGGTTGACTACCTTTAATAAGGCAAGAAGTTTCTGGTGAAGAAATCTTACCAACAAAAGGTCTAGGACTGTAAGAAGGATAGGGTTTGGGAAAAAACAAAAGCAGGGAAGACATTTTGACAGGATATCGCCAGGGGGCGTCGCCGATGGCAAGGATGTAGAGCAAGGGGGGGGGCACTCTAGGAAATGCTAGAAACATCTCAAAACAATAACATTCCAAAAG
>Ga0179593_1508545_pt1 | contig 30816 bp, 35 predicted proteins | sample CZODoug2_1_08_16_FD_185931 | JGI IMG/M metagenome (GOLD analysis project Ga0179593, IMG submission 185931) | Vadose zone soil fungal communities from Angelo Coast Range Reserve, California, USA - CZODoug2_1_08_16fungal (PacBio error correction) | ecosystem: Environmental > Terrestrial > Soil >...
GCCGAAAACATGACCTTCAACGAGGTAGGTGCATAGAATATACCAAAGACAGAAGGCAGGCAAAACGAGAACCACGGTGAGTTGACGTAGATTGGGAGTTAAAAGGCAAGGGGGGGAAAAAATAGAAATCGTGTCAAAAGTACTAAAGGTGTGAGCGAAGGAAAACATCCTTCAAAGTCGTGTGTGGGCCGTATACAGAAAAAAAAAAATGGGGCCCGAGGAATGGGACAGTCCATTGATACGGTGGTAGTGAACCAGGGGGAACTCCGGAGCACGGTTTTGTACGGAAGGAAGAGTATAAGTCTAAAAACAATAGGAGGTACAGCGGGGGGGCATATAAAAGTGGGGACCGCCCGGGGGACACGCGAAAAGAGAGGTTGACTAGACTTTTCTTGGTTAGAATTAGATACCGCGGAGAAAAAAAGGTCAGAATCGGTGCTGTAAAAAACAACGGGGGGGTACAGAGGGTCCGGAGGTCGTGGGAAACAATCAGGAGTTAGGGGGCCGTAAGTGGGTACCTAGCTCAGGGACCGAGCGAAACGTGGAGCCCACGTTCGGGCACGCGATTCCGGAAAGACAAGACCCTTGGTCTGGGGGCGGAGTGCGACACTACGACCATCAATAAGGGTGTAGGAATGGACACCCGTGCCCAACGGCATGGGGTGGGCTAACAGAATAGGTAAAAGTTCCTGTTGCTCAGTGAGGTCCTCCAAAATCAGCCGAGTAAAGAGGGGGGAGGGGATAGAACTGCCTGGAATAGTCATGAGACTCAGCGGTCAGGTCAGCGCTGGGTCAGGTAGGACGAAACCCAGACGGCATCGCTCGTGTATCGAAATGGGGAGGGGCTCAGGGAAGCTGCTTATCACTGGTGTGGGCGGGGATTTGAGGAACCAGAACAGTTTGTTTTCAATCGAAAACAAACACCTGCAACGAAGGTGCAGAGCAACCCCCAACATATACGAGGCGACCCCGCCCACTAAAAAGTACACTAGTTGAAATGAAATGCCCATCTCGACAGCCACGGTGCGGGACTTCGCGACAAAGCGTCGAGGACCAGCGCGCTAATAGTGGCAACTAACAAATAAAATCTTCGAATAAAAACAACGGGTGGACCCGGGGCCAATGATACTGGTTACGGTGAGAACTTTTCGCTTCAGCTTTCAAGCTCCGTGCCCACTTCGACATGCCGTGTGGTGAGAGTCAAGAAGGAAACAGGACAGTCACAGTCCACGTGTTAGGCGGCCTCCCTGCCGCGAGCAGAGGCTACAGGGCACTCTGAGGGAAAACAAGAATACACGAACAGGACACAACGAACAATTTCGGCGTGCCGAAAGATAACCACGTGCCCAAAGTCAAGTACAAACAGGAATGAGTAGGCGACAAGGGGGTACCGGCTCAGCGCACAGTCCACTGACGCTGGCGGAAAAATAGGCTAGGTCAACGTGGTTTATACAGGGTTCATGCGACAGGAAAGGAAGGACCTGATATGACGACAAAAAGAGACGGCCAGCTAATAGCCAGGTCAAAGAGGCCCTAACAAGGCCCAAAGAAAAAATGTCGGTGTCGCTGTCTTTGTTCGCAGGCCTCTGGTACCCTACAAATGGGCACAGTGACAAAACGGGGAAAGAAAAAGGCAAAACTGGTCCGAACCCACCCGGTAAGTGAGACTTCTTCTGCCAACCTGAAAATAAAATCGTAAAGAGAAAAGAGCGTTGACGTACAAAGGTCAGTGGGAAAAGGAGGGGCAAGAAAAGCGGTGGCGTCAAAGCCGAAGGGGGCCACCCTAAGCGAGCAGACTGAAAGAGAGGTCACACCCGCCAAAAGAAGTTCAAAAAACGAGACGTTGGAAGGGAAAGAGAATAAGTTCGCGAGGGACTCTTCTTAGTAAGCCCGGGACGGGGCGGGAATAACCCCTGGGGGGAAACCCCGCGGAGTCTGGGAACAAACGACCCATAAGAAAGGGAGCAGCGCACACCCGACCTTGAAAGGCGCCCAAAACCCCAAGGCCGAAAGAAACCAGAGCACGCCTCCGCCAGAAAAGACGTGCCGGAAGGGGGGGAAACGTGGCGCCCGCCGATAAACCCGGTCGCACAGCCCATACCTCTTTGAACCAGGGAAAAGGAACTGCCGCAAGACAGAGGAAGAGTTTTCGAGCTGAAGAACTGCCTACGAAGTCCATCCCAAAACCGGACGAGCCTCGGAAAAAACCGCGGAGCCAAAGACCACGCCCGTGTGCGATACGAAAGGCCAACGCTCCTCAAAAAAAAACAAAAAACCCAAAGGCACCAGCAATAACCGAGCGTAGGGGCGAAATCGACCAAAAAAACGAAAGGAAAGCGACAGCGGCCAAGGGGGGATGAAGAAAGGGGGAGGTCCATGTTCAAACCCCTCCAAGGGGACGCGAGGCCCCCCCAACGTCAAAACACGGCCAACACCAAAAAAAGATTTTGAGCCGCTTAGAACTAGGGGGGACGGGGGAAGCCCAGAACACCATAACTGGCCCCGGGAGAAAAGAGAGGCCTAGAGGTAGCAAGATTGGCCTATTCGGAACTGGAAAGGAGAAGCAGGGTGACGACCGGGGCTAAGTAGGAAAGGAATGAGGAGCTATGAAGGGTAACTCTGAAGGGGCGGGGAAAAAAGACGGACCAAAAAGCAGGTCCCGGCAGTCTGGATGGGGTCGTGTCCGGCCCTCCGGAACAGTCGGAAAACGAGCACCCACCGAACCAGGGAACGGCCACAACCCACTGAAACAAAAGGGGTCCTTTTAAGTTCAGAAAAGAGCAAAAGGACGAAGCCGAGGCGAAAAAAAAATGAAAAAGGAAGTCCGTGGAAAGGGCTGGACCGAATCAAAAAAGCCCAACCAAACCTAATGCTAGAAAGGGGGGGGGGGTGACTGTTTCGAACCGCGGAAAGGACCGTAAAAGGTCCTCCTGGAAAGCCAAAGTAAAACAAACGTTTCATCCCGGACCAACGAAAAAAAAAAAACAGACGCCCTTGTTAGGGTAAAAAGGGGGGGGGGGGGGGGGGGGGGGGGGGGGGGGGCTGGCGGGGTGGGAAGAATCACCTGCGGGGGCGGAATGCCCCCCGTAACTGATTTCAGCACGTCTGCGGAAAAAAGAAGAAAGGTCTGCCTAGAGAGAAAACTGAAAAAAAGAAAACCTAATGCATGAGAGAGAAAAACAAGGAGGAGGGAGGGGGGGAGAATGAGACACAGCCACAGAGCGCCAAGCGGTGGGGAGGCTATCAGGCAAAGGCAGGCGGTTGCGGACCCAAAGGCCGCCTGCGGCGAAGGCGTGAGTCATGCGCCACGCACCAGGGCCCGAAAAAAAAGCCCAAACCGCCTCATACACCTCCGGGGAGAGGGGGGGGAAAAAGGGGGGGAATATGCGGCGTCAGGAAAAAGGTTTGCCGTCAACGACCTTGGGACAGGACGAAACCGCCAGCCGCCGGAAAACTTGTGCTGCGGGAAAAAAAAAAGAAAAACCAAAAACTTCGACAAAGCCGGCAAGCGGTGGCGGGTGCGCACTCGAGAAAGCAAACCGGCAACGCGATGGGTGGGGGGCAGGGAGTCGTCGGCCGGAGACAGTCCAATAAAGGAAAAGGGGTGACTTTCGATAGCGGCGGGAAAAAAAACGTCGCGGTCCCGGGAAGGAAACTCAGACGGCAACGGAAAAAACGACTAAAGACCATGGGGGGTAAAAAAAAAAAAAAACAAAAAAAGACTCTTGGGTTGAAGTGCCAATCGGAAAGCAAAGAATTCCCAGCTCACCAGTCAGGGTACCCTTTTCAGGAAAAACGAACTTGGTAAAAAAACGTTTAACCAAGTCGCCGACAGGGGACGGTCCAGACGGTCAAAAAAACGGGTCGATCTCAAGAAGAAAACTCCGAATTCGATAACGAGCAAGGGAAAAGGAGGGTCACTCACTTGACCCAGACAACTACGGGGGGGAGGATCGGACAACCAAAGCGGAGGAAGCTTGACGCGCAAAGTGGAAGACTGTCGGGGGGTAAAGGCCAGAAACCATTATCGGCAACGCCGAATGGCAAGGGGAAAAAAGGGGGTTGGTCCATGTAGTGAACGACCACGGATCCGAGCGTAGTCCTGGGTGGGGGGGTGGGCCAGCCGGGTTGCTCCACGCACTGGCGGAATCGGCAAGGGAAGGAGATGGAACGCACGGGGGGGGGCAGCACTCCGACAAACCAGCCATATTGATCGGGCATGTAGGAAGCCAGGTGGATCAAATACGAAATCCCCCTAATATCCTCCTTCAAATCAAAAGGGACTGACGTCTGGGAAAGGGGGGAATCACAATTAGGTCGCAGGGGACTAAAGGGCTAGGATTCTGAAAAACGAACCGCAAAAGGGTGAAAGCCCAGCTAGGCGGGAGGCGGCTTCGCATGTGGGTCTGCGCAAGCAGCCAGCACCAGCCCCGGGGGGATACAGGGGAACAAAGAAACTTCGGATGGAAGGGTTTCCTACCCTCGCGGGGGTGGTTTTGTCACTAAGGAGGGGGTCCAGCTCGTGTGCTCAAGTCAAGGTTGCGCAACAACCTCGAAAACGGCTATCCTCAGCCGACGCACAAAAGGGAGCCGAAATCATTCAAATCAAAAAGTGGTTGAAAGAGAAAATACCGTGATGCGTGCACGGGGGGGTCTCTATCAACCGGGGTCTCGGGGAAAAGGAAAAAAAAACCGTTTCCTTTCCGGGAACAAATCATTGTGGCACCTTTTAGTTGCGAAGGTGTGCCTCGGGAGCAAGCTGAAAAGTTAAAAAAAGGGGGGCAGCACAGGGAAAGAACGGGGGTGCGCGGCGGGGACCCTGCCGGTCGGCCGAAGCGGAAATCACGCGCCAGCGACTTACATTGTTGGCGGGGGTCAAACTTAAGGCGCCGGGTCGTTCGGCAAAAAAGAGAAAAAGGGGACTTGAACGTAATATCTTCGGGGTTCTAGTCTCCTTAATCGGCCTCCTTGGAATGGGCCTTTGGGGGAGGAACAAGGTTAACGTCGGGGGGGAAAAAAGGTCCCGCGGGGTGCCCCGCAGGGTTTTTGGAAGAAAAAAGAGGTTATTGGGAAAGGGAAAAATTAAGGCGCGTAAAACAGGGGTGTGGGGTCGATTGAAAGGAGAAGCAGATCCCATCCGGGGTAAAAAGGTTGAGACACCCTTATTTGAAAAATCTAAGAGTCGTGGCCCTTCACCCCTTTCATTGGGCCTGGAGGGGCTTTCGGGCGAAGGGGGGGGGTTTTTGCTTAATTGCGGTAATGGTGGGAGGGAAGGCGCCGGTGTTGCGTAAAAAGTTCGGGTGTTCGACAAGGGGGGGAAAAAAAAAAAAACCAAGGGCGACGGTCCCAAAGAGAAGCTAAGGGACCACTTCTCACCCTCCCCTTGCCACCAATCCTTGTTGTGCAGGGGTCAACATTGTTGTATCAATTAAAGGAAAAATCAAACCTACGAGGGAGGGAAGTTATAACCTCCCAACTCTCACACAGAATCTCCCCGGATCATAACTAGACCCTGAGGTAAACCTCCCTGATTACACTTTTAAAAAAAGCTTAGATAAAAAACTAGAGAAAGGGTGTAAACCGATTAGGTAATGTTTCCAAAATTTCCAGGAAAAATTAGGTCCTTTGGGGCCGGTTCCTGGAAAACATTCCAATACAAGGGGCAGGCTTTTTACAAACACCCGCCTCTTGCCCTGTGTTAACGGACCCCCCAAGCAGCCAACGAAATACGCGGAGACAAGGTAAAATTAGTCAAAAAAACCACAATAAGCCTATCATTGGACGCCGCGTGGGGAAAAGACAGGTTGCAACGGAACCCGGGTACCTGTGGGGGGGGAACTCTGGCCTTATTTATAAGACAGTCTTTTCGCCGAAAGTTTGGGAAACGAAAGGGACTCGGACCGGGGGGAAAAATCAAGGTCAGAAAAAACGCTTTTGTTGAACAAAACGTGAAAAAAAAACTGAAACAACCGATCTGTCGCACAAAGGCCTGGAAGGAACATGAATCAATGGGAGTCTTAGGGGCAAACGATCAGGAGCCGTGCCGGAATTTTGGATTTGAGGGAGACTCCCCGCTCCAACACTTAAAAGAACCCGGGCCAAGGCCCAAATGGTTCCCAACCAGTTTCCTCAGACCGGCGGGCTCTTGGGGAACCAAAATGCGCGAATACTTCGGAAAAGGGTGGAAGATACCTTTTGGGAACAGAGGTGTCTCTCACGGCGGAGGGACTCAGAGGGAGGCTTGAGAAGCATGAAAAAAGGCAAGCCCGAAACGGAAAACAGGTTGTTTGGGAGGCTGGGGATGTATTTTTCATCCCAAGGTATCTATAATCTGGAACCCTTGGCCAGGTGACATGTTTGGCATCTTGTATCAAGGGGGAAAATCAAGAAGGCCAAGGGAACGGACCAAACAGTTGCGATCAAATGGAAACAACCCACCAAATGAGTGTAAGAGCATGTGAAGGAGGGGTCTACCTGTCGCCAGGATTGACGGCAAAAAGGCCCCCGGTGGGAGGGACCAGGCTGGGAGAAAAAAAGGAAAGGTTCCGCTTGTGGCGGGTCGGGCTCAAACGGAAAACAGCAGTCCCCGGCAAGGGGAGAGAAAACGAAACAAAAACAAACCAGAAACATTTGACCAAGAGGGGTTCAATTCCCAGAGGCCTCAGGGGGGAAAACACCTAAGACTAAAAGGAAAAAAGGGAGAGGGCCAAACGTAAAATCAACAAGGGAAATCATCCCAAGAGGTCCTAGGGAAAAAAGAACTGGGAATAAAACAATCGGCTAATCAAATGTGTGGGGGATCAGCACACGCCTGGGCTGGACATGGAAAAGAGGTAAAGTCGTGAGAAGGGAGGTCCTTATGCCCATAAACTGTTCCAACGAAGTTAAGGGGGGTTCACAATAAGAAAGACCAAAGGGCCCTACAGTTCAACGGCAACCCCCGAGAAACAAAAAAAACAATGGTGAGCACCGTTTGGGGGAACAAAATGTCTGTTACCCCAGAAAAGAAAACATACTTCACCAGATCAAGGGATATCTTCAACTTTGGGGGAACAGCAAACGAAACCCTAAGACACCGGTGGAAAGGTGAATCTGCTGGGAGAAGGATTGTGGCTGAGGGACATCAAGCCCCCCCCCCCCCCCCCCCCCAACCGCCACCACCACCCCCCAACCCACCCCCCCCCCCCCCCCCCCACGTCCCGCCCACCACCCCGGTGCTCCACCCCCACCCGCCCGCCCCCCCCCCCCGCCACTGCCGAGCCCACCCGGACGTCCCCCCACCACCGCCACCCCCAACCCCCCGGCAGGCCCCCCCCGTGAAGGCCCCAGAGAACCACGGTCCCCCCTACCCCCCCCCCGGCCCACCGATCTGATCAAGTCGAGCCGCCATCCGTGGCAACGCCCCCCCCAAAAACGCCCCCCCCCCCCCACCAGGGGAAGCGTCCACCCCTCCACTCACACTCCGACCCCAACCCCCACCGTGCCCCACCAAGACCCCCCCCGAAACCGCCGGTCCCCTAGCCCCAGGCGCCACTGCCCAGGCCGAGACTAAGGGCCCCCCCCCCCACCGACCTCCCCGATCCCAGAACTTAGGCGCTGGGACCCACGTGCCGGAGGCCCCCCCCCCCCAGGCGACCCACCCCACCCAGAACCGACCCCCCCGGACACCCCCACCGTCCCGGCTTAGGGGGGCATCCAATACGCCCCGCCCGCGCCCTCCCCACACGGCACACCCCCCGCCGCCTCGGCGCCGTCACAGATCCCGGAACCCCCCCACGCTACCCCCTCGCCCCCCCCTCCCGCGGCGGGCCCACCGCCCCCCGACGCAACTCCCACAGCCACCCACGAGTCCACCCCAACCTTACCGCCCACGCATGCCCCGTCCGCCACGCGAGGGCCCACGTTGCCCCCCTAGGCACACCCCCCCCGCCCCAACCCCCCCAGGTTCGGTACGCACCCTCCCGGGAGCTTCAGTGCGCGCGCAACCCCCTCGGCAACCAGCCAAAATGTTGTCGGCGTCTCCACACCCCCCAACCCACCCCCAAAACCTTGACGCGGGCCGGGTCGCCCGGGGACCTCCAGAACCCCGCGGCACCCGCCCCACCCCCACGCGCGCCACCGTGCCGTCACAGCGCTCGGCCCCTACCGCCTTCAGAGGAGACAACCCGCGAGAGGAGAAACACCCGCATCCCTCCCCCCTCGGACTCGGACCCAATGACCGTGAACCCCCACCCCCACAACGCCACCCCCGCACGCCCCCCCCCTCGCGCCGCGGGTCGCCCCCCCGGCTCCTCGTGCTCCTCCTCCGTCCCCCACCCCACCCCGCCTCCGCCCACACCGAGTCCCGGCCGTCCACCTTGTGAGGAACTCCCCCCCCCCGCCACTTCCATTCGCCCCTACCACGCTGATAGCCGGCACCGTCTCCGCCCGTCGCCCCACCCGCATACCCAACCCCACAAACCGAGATTCAAGCTTTCCGAGCCCCCGGTCGGACACATTCCCTCGCGCCCTGCATAGTGCCTCCGCCCCTACCAAAGCCCGGAGGGGCACGTGACCACGCGAGACACTCTCGCGCACTCCGACGCCCCGGTGCGCCCCACCGGCCCCCCCCACTTCAGGCCCCTGGGGAGAGGTGATTTCCCGCAAACCTGCAAACCTTGATTGAGCCTCAACGGAAGAAGTTCTAAACCTCCAATTTCAGGAGGGGCGGGACGGGGCTCTGCTTTACAGCCCGGGAAGTAACTCTGGGGTAGGGGCACCCGGATTGAGGTCAGGGGGGGGGCTTTCGGGGGCGGGAAAAAAAAGGCCTTCCTGTATGACAGCGGGGAGGTGTGGGAAGGGGAACAAGGGACGAGACAACAACCAGGCAAGCAAGAAGTGGCACAAAAGTCACCTCCGGGATCAACAGGGAAGGAAAAAAAAGTGAAACTCAAAGAACCAGACTTAACGGGGCTCAGGCAGTCATGGGGGGACAGTTGGCAAAAGCACCATTTTTTAAAAAGCGGGGTTCAAGCCAAACCAGAAGTAAAAGAAAAGAAAAGAAAGTGGACAAAATCGGGGCTCTCCCGCCGAAATCAAAAAAAAAGGCCGATCTTCAGAAAAGGGACGAGAAAAATGGGCGAGACAAAAACCAACTATCGGAATCGTTCCCGAGAGGGGCTGCTTCAAGAGAAAAAAAAACAAGTCTTCAGGGGGGAGGAAAAGTGCCCACAGGAACCCGCCAGAGGAGTACTACCGGGGGTTGTATAAAAAAATTCGAAAAGGTACGGACGCAAGCCGGAAAAACGCCCAGAAATCCCGCCCGAATGGCCTGTGTAAAGGAAGAGGGGGGTGGATCTCCTGTGCCCCCAGACCGACCTGGCACACGGCGGGGGGGAAAAGGACTAACAAATGGGTAGAAACGGACTCCCACCACGAGGAAGCCTGCTTCCCGGGAAAAGCCGGCGGACCGTGACTACATGCTCAGCCAGGAATCGGGGGGTCGGCCAAGCGGCGACACCTAAACTACGAACAAGGAAAAAACAAAAAGGCCCCCCAAAAACAATCTCAACTGAAGTCGCTGTTCTAAAACAAGGCAGGGCCACAAGAGGTAGGCAACAAAGAAAAGGAAAACCAAACACTTCCCCTAAACTAGCGATTCTCTGGCACAAAAAGGGGGGGGAAGAGATAAAAGGGAAAGAAGAATAGGCCAGTGGGGTTGGGGTGGTGGAAGGGACGTGGGGAAGGGGAAAGCGGGGGCTGTCCCATGAAAGGGGGCCCGTTCAGTGTGGCCTTGGGGAGTCATTGAGGGAAAAGGGAGGGGAAGACCTGAAGTGGCCTGAGAAAAAGTTGGGAAATAAAACCTACGCGAAGACGCCGCCATGAATGAGGAGTAGGACCACTTTGGGTCTTAGCCCGTGCTCCCAAGAAGCGATAAAAATCAGGGGGCAGTAGGTAGTCGCCAAACGGGGGGCGATAAAACTCGTGGGGAGGCGTAAAGGGGGGGGTCTTCGGCTTGAAAAGGGGGGGGGCGTCGGGCTAAAAAGGATTGATGAAAAATGTTCCAGGCATACCAGTAGTACCGCCGAGGACGATGGAAAAATCGACGGCCCTCCTAAGGGGTGGGGGGGAGGTTCATCTGGGTAAACCACTCCGGAACAGAGAAGGAAGCAGGCAAACAGGGGAAGATCCTTGGTGAATGAAAATCGCAGAATGGCCAAAGAAAAAAGAGAGGGCCCACCAGATATTAAGGAAAAAGTGTGGTTCGGTCCTGGGTCCTCTGTTTGAAAAGGTCGTATTAGAACTGGAAAAGCCCAAAAAGGGGAAAAAGGAACAGAATGCGCCAACATTCGCTTTGGTGGTCCCTGGTGGGGGGGTAGCCCGTAGGAAAGGCAAGGGAGGGGGGAGGTTTGGGACACTGGGGGCCTGCTTGTTATCGTGGGGGACAACTTAAAAAAGCAACCTGGGAAGGGCGACTGGCAACAGCAAGGCAAGCCCTGGAACTAAAAACCAGCCCGAAGCCGAAAAACAAGGGGGAACCAAAAGAAAGTAAAAGGGTAACCGCAAAACAAGGGCCGAGGAGGAAAGGAACGGAAAGGGGGTGGGAAAAACCGGCACATGGCGAACGAAAAAAGGGTGCGGGGGGGGGGACCGAACAAAGAAAAAAAAAAAAAACAAAAACTGGGGGGGGGTGTTGGGTCCCCAAAACGGTGCCAAGTCGGGAGGACGGCGAAATGAAACCGCCTAACGCGAAAATCGGGCACGTCGGGTCAGTTCCAATTTCAAAAAAAAAAAAGGCTCGACAGGGTGAGGGTGGGGGGGGGGGGGGGGGGGGGGGGGGGGTGAGGAAGTCCGGGGAACTGGGTGTAACAACGAAAAGTAAACTCACTCTATTTGTGGACTGGACTGGATTCCGGGAAGTTGGACGTCCAAGGGGCTCAGTGGGACGGCTGAAAAAAAAAGAAACTCAAAAAAAACCAGAGGGAAAAAAAAAAAAGTAAGGGGCAGGCCAAGTAACTGAGCGGAATCAACAGGATTCTCCAAAAAAAAGAAAACGCGCTTGCGGGGACCGGCTCCAAAAACGGGCAGAGGTCACCAGAAGTCCCCGGTTGGGGACATCCGCAGGAAAAAGTCATCAGTGTATTAAAAATTGGGGGGGGGGAACCACCAATAGAACTGGGGGGGGTCAAAAGGTAACGTAGGGTTGTTCAGGGCCTCGGAGTATGAGCCTAGCTTTGAATCGTGGGGGGGTGGTCAGTAAGGGAGAAAGGTGCCAGGGAGGTGCCCCAGGGAGCCGCGAAAAAACGGCATGCCGACCCACGAAAACATAAAAGAAGAACGAGTTCCCGGTAAAGGAAAAAGTAAGCGGGGACATGCCTGAAAACTCAAAGGGTGTGTTGGGAGTTAATTAAAGGAAAAAGTGTGGGGGGGGATCAGAAACGGAAACCCGGCGAGGGCTGAGAAGGGGCAACCAAAGTCCCCACCCCAGGAGAGGGGGGGCAGCAAAGTGAATAGAAGAAGTAAGGTTAAAAGAAAATGGAAAGCCAGAAAAAAAAACGCGCAAGAAACGGCGGGCGTCTACTAGATCTGGGAAACGGTAAAAAATAAAACGGAAAGAAAAAAAGAAATCATGAAAAAGGGGGACGAAAGACGCCAGCGGACCGAACCCGGACGGTCCCCGCGTCAAGCCTGGAAAAAGGGATTGGTGAACCAGTGGTGCCTGAAAAAACTTGAGGGGCAAAAAAAAAAAGGTTGGAAAAACGGGATGAGAAAGGAATACGCAGGGAAACGGCCGGTGAAAGAACAAACCAATCAAGGGGTGAGTGGGGAATGGGGACAAGGAAGTGGGAAAAGGGATGGACCCGAGGGGCTGCCTTGGGGCAAACTTCCCAGGGGTGGGAAAAAAAAAAAAAACGAATTAGTTTCAAAAAGGAGAAACACAGCTTCAAAACCATTGGGTCGGCAACCGTGCCGGCTTGGGCTCATGACCTACTTGAACATTGGGGAAAAAAAAAGGTCGCCGGGACAGGGTTTAGAAAAAAAACACCCCGTCACTTGACTGGGCATTACAACGGGGCCGCAAACTTAAAAATGGAGGACTCATTAAAATTCCACGCAAAAAAGGTGGTAGATGGAAGGGGACCAAAAAAACGAAAAAAAAACGGGGGAACATCCATCCGGGGATCTTGGGGAACGCCCCGATAATAGGGAAGGGAAAAGGCCTTTTTCTGATGTTCAAAAAGCAAGGAATCTGGGGAAAACGACGGTTATGGGCCAAAGCCCGGTTGACGGGGCCGGTTACGGGTTGAAGGGGAAAAAAACCGCGCGGAAAAAAAAAGTCCGGAGCGGGGGCGGGAGGGTGGGGCGCAAACCGGTGTGAAGTGGAAAAAACGATCAAAGGGGGGTGGAAAAAAGGAAAAATCTGGGAGATTGCGAAAAGGTTGGGGTACGGCTCCACGGGGCAAGGTCAGTGGCAAAAAATCAATAGGTCGCGGGGTGGGAAAAAAGGTCAAAAATTTCTCTGAGAGGAAACGACGAGGTGGGAGTACGGACTGGGACAACTCGAACAGGCTTTGGTTCAATTGGGGGGACCCGATTGGAGGACACAGGAAAAAAACCCGAAAGACCCCTAACCAAAGAAAAAAGAAAACTGCCGGCCGGGAAATAAAGTCATCATAAAAGGCTGTTCAATAAACCAAGTACGCTCAAAACAAAAGAAAGGGTTATCAGAGCTCAAAAAAAGAAGAAAAAAAAGCCCAAAGTCCACCTGTTGTCCAGAGGAAACATCAGTTTCCACGCTCCAGGGGAAAAACCGGCCTCGTGCAAAGAAACGCTACCTGGCATCCGGAACAAAAGTTCAAGGGAACGAAACTCACTGTGTAAAAGTGGGGGACCATGCCCGCGGGACAAAACAAACTTACTTATCGGACCGTGGGACAAAGCTCCTACCTCTAAAAAAAAAAAAAAAAAAGTCGAAACCAAAGGAAAGCGAAAAACCCAAGGGGGTCGGGGTGAAGGAGTTGACACTCCCGGCTCGGAAGAAATCCCCGGGTCTTCGAAAAAAAAAAAAGCAAACTCAACCCTTGGAAAAACGCCAGGCGTCAAAAAAGAAGAAAAACGGGGGGGGGATGTGATAAGTAAACAGAAAGTTAAGCCTTTAAAAAGCCAGGCCACGAGGCCGAGCGTTTTAGGGAAAAAGAAACAACTTGGAGCGGCCCAAACACGCCAAACGTAAAGACGATCTCCTTAAAAAAAAAAAGAAAAAAACAGGGTAAAAAAAAAACAAAAAAAAAAAAAAAAAAAAAAAAAAAGAAAAAAAGGTCAGGTCGGGCAAAGGCGCGGTAAGGGGGAGGAAGGGGGGTCAGAGTAACGCAAAGAGGCCGCCAAAAGCCTGGAAAGGGAGGGGAAGACACTGCAAAAAGGACGCCGAGGGGAACCCGACGAAAAAAAAAAGGAAAGGCAGCGCAACGGAGCCGAACAAGGACGAGACCCCAGGAAAAAAAATCCCAAAGAAGCGGCTCTACCGCCGGCGGTCGTAGGAAAAACACACCGGGCCCAACACGGGGGGAAAAAAAAAAAAAAAACCACATCCCTCTTGAAACGGGCTCACGAAGCGGGCCAACACGCACGGAAAGATGTATCTAAATGGCGGACGACACCAAAAAGGAGAGCCGGGGAGGGCAACCGCAAAACAAAAAAAAAAAAAAAAAAAGCCAAGGCCCGCAAGAAGAAACGACGGGAAGATGACAGGCCCGCCGCCCTAAAAAAACCACAACCCAAAAACGCAAAGGAGAAGGGAGGGGGGAGAAGGACAAACAAAATGGAACAACAACGGACGGTCGCCAGGGGGGGGCCCGATAACGTGTGGTCGAAAAAAGAAAGTCGCCTCCAAAACTCAAGCAAGGAAAAGCACAGCACCAAAGACAGGGGGGGGAGCCGGAAAAATCGGACCACACGGAAACCCGAGGGGGGTTGCCCAGGGTTAACCTCCCGCAAGGAAAAATCGGGTCGAAGAATCGAAGTGGGGAAGCATCGTAAAAAAAAGGGAAACTGGGGGCCGAGCAAAGAGGACACAGCGGCAACGGTTGAACGCAGGTAAGGGAAAAGGGGAGACCTTTTCAACTAGGTCAAGGGGACTCCGCGGCCTGATAGGCACAAATCGGAAAAAACGGGGGGGCCAAGTAGGCACGCGAGAAGTGGGACGGACCAAGACGTCGAGACCGCTCAATAAGGCGTCAAGCAAAAAGTGTACTCTAAGCCAACTACAATGGTCCGGTATTCAGGAGAACCGGCCACTACCCTAAGAAGGGCTAAAAAAAAAAAAAAAACCAAAGAAAAGGGACCCTTTTAAAAAAACCGACCCTGCCGAAGCCCGAGCCAAACCTCACGGGAAGGGAGGAGAAGAGTTGGGGTGGGAACTTTAAACCGCAGCAACGACGCCATTGGGGATGGGAAAAAGGGACCACCAAAAGGTGAAAGTCAAAAACCCCGGTTGAGACGCCCGCCCGGAAAAGACCAGTTGTTCCAGCCCGAGCGGCAGAAAGGTCCGAGGCGAGGCCGAAAAAAAAGCTTGTCGGATTAAAAACCCAAAGGGGGCAAAAAAAAAAAGCAGAAAAAAAAGGGGAAGCCCCCAGGAACCCTCCCGGAACGAGAGCAAAGCCGGAGGAAGACCCATCGGGGGAAAACAAAAAAACTAACTGATTATTATTAAAGATAGATGGAAGGAAAAAAAAAGGACTCCGGCCCGTGTCTGAAAAATCTATCCGGACAAAACGGCGTTGTTCAGAAAGGGGGATACTGGCTCCATTGAAAGAAGGAAGGGCATAAAAAAAAAAAAAAAAAAAAAGCAATCCGTGCCTCGTGCGGCAACCGCTGAACTCGGAAAAAAGAGGCCGCAGGGCGTCGTAATAGGGGTCCGGCGGGAACAAAAGCAAGGGGGGCACGTCATTCAACTTACTAGGGGGGAGGAAAAAAGAAACTCCCGGACGGCGAAAAAAGGGGGATGCCGAACAGTCCACAACAACCGCGGGAAGAAAACTTTTAGAAAAAGGCAATCGGGAACGGGGGGGCTCTTTGGCAAAAAAAAACCGGCCACGGAGTCCTGGGGAAAACGCCGGCTTCCGGATCCAGGGAAGAATCGAAAGCACTAAAAAAAGCGGCGGAGAAACTTGGTGATCGGGGGGGGCCCGGTCGGGGAGTGGCGCCCGAAAGAAACAGGGCCGGCCCACTAATAAACCAAGACGGGCCAAACGTTGGGGGAAAGAAACTTTCCGATGCCGATCTGGCACGAAAAGGATCCCCCGCTTGGGGAAAGAAAAAAACAGATTCTTGTTTGGGGAAGGGGGGAAAAAAAAGCCGTAGCCCCCAGGAAGTCCACGTCCCGTCCAAAAAAAAAATGCCGCCGGTGGAAGGAGGGAAAAAAAGTGGAGGGAACAGCCCGAAAAACTAAAAAATCAGTCTGCCTTCTCGACCGACCGGAGCGCTTGATAAATAATGTGAAAAATTGCACCCGATTCCCGACTAAGCGGGTCAAGAAATCGTTCATGGCTTCTTTTACGGCGCTGGGGTTTTCTGGGGACGGCGACACCGGAAAAAATCCCAGCCGACGTGCTCGTGGCCAGGTCCCCGATGGAAAAAACACCTGAAGGAAGGGCGGCTTGGAAAAGGGGCCTTGAGGGGGGCGCAGGAGTCAGGCAAAGAGGGATTTAGAAAAAAAAGACGCTGGGGGGACGGGGCCAAAAAGGCAACAACTGGGAAGGGACGGGGTAACTCCGTCACCACAGCACAAAGTGTATAAGCCAGAGGGGAAAAAGAAAAAGCAAAAACTCTCGGGGTCCGAAAAGGAGCCGGTTCAAGGCGTAATGGGGCGGCGGGAAGGCCCGGGCACGCCTAAAAGAAAACCGCCCGGCCGTGAAAAAAAACCGATCAGCGGACGGGGTCACGGAAAAAAAGTCGGGAGGGTGCTGTTTGGGTAGACTTTGGCCGAACATAGGGGGAAAAGGATGAAAGAAGGCAGGTGTGTGTAAAGGGGGTCACCCCCGACTCAGGACGGGGGAACGAACAGGTTCAAAGGACCAAAAGAGGGGGGCCAGGAATTCCAGGGGGCCCCGGCCCAAAGATCAAGGGACGAAAAAATACTGTCTCCCCTAAAAACAGCAACACGTCCGAAACGGAAAAAAACGCCTGGGTGGACCGGTGGAGAATCGCAACAACCGTTGATTTAAACTGAAAGGTAAGGCAAAGGGAACCCCCGGAACGCGACGAACCGCGTGGGTCACGTCGCCCTAAAGAAAGACCAGGGACGTGGGAAAGGAAAAAAAAAAGAGACGCCTCGCTCGAGCATCAACGCAGGTGGGGAGCACCGACTCTCAAAGGTGTCCTCGGCTTTTTAAGGAAAAAGCATCGATTTCGGCCCCAGAGAAAAAAAAAAAATCCAGGCCGCCACCGCGGACGCGTACTTGAGTCTGGGCAGGGAAAAGAGGGCCGCGGTTCTAGGGGTCCTTGCACAATTTTGGAAAGGGCCCGAAACTGAAAGGGGGGGTAGGGGATAGGATGGGGGGGGGGAAAAAGGCGTCAGAATTGGACAAAAAAAATGAGTCAAGGCACACGTTCACGCCGGCGGGGGACCAGTTCGCTGAAAAAGGGGGGGAACGATCCGTCAAAAACGGGGGGTAGGAAAAGGGGTGTTGCACTGTAAGGGGGCTCAATCCTCTTACCACATGAAAGGGGGGCTCTGGGACTCCCTGGGAAAAGGGGAGTGCGGGGGCACAAACGGTGAGCGTAACGAATCACATGGGGGGTCCACCAAAAGGGGTTTGACCCAAGGAAAAAAAAAAAAAGGTGGCTTCGGGGGGCCTGGGCGGGCCAGTAAAAAAAAGGGGGGCTGTCCCTGAGAAGGTGGGGTTGGGTGTTCAGGGGGGCGTGCACCTCCGTGTGTTAAAAAAGGAACCTGTCGAGGCCGTCCAGTTGGAAAAAACACCCCCCGAACCGCGGGGAGACGAAAAGGCTTGTGCGAAGGGGGGGGACAAGCCGGGAAAAAGGAACACGGCGAAAGAAAACTTGGGGGGAAAAGGGAGGGACCGGCCACAAGGGGGGAAATGGGGGGGGAACAGACGAGAAAAAAACGGGGTTAGGAGGATACATACACAAAACAAAAACCGAACACAAAACAGACCTAAACCAAAAACCGATGGGCGCAAAGCCGGGCAAAGAAAGGACCCGACCAAGGGCCAATCCAGAACACCCCGGGGGAAAGGGCGGGTAACGCGCGAGTGGGGTCAGAGATTGAGGGCCCGAGCTGTTACCAAAAGCCGGGACCGTTCACAGGAAAGGACACTGTTGGAAAAAAAGAGAAGAGGAGATGGGGGTATGTTAAAACGCCGGGAAAAAAAAAAAACGGCTCGGGGATGAAAAGAAAAAAAAAGGAAAACCACCCAACGGCCCGTATGATGATCTAAAGAAGGTCTGCGCGAGTGGAAAAAGCTCCGCGCGGGTTTTATGGGGTGTTTTTTGGGTTTTTTTTTTTTTTTGGTTTTTTTTTTTTTTGAGAGGTGGGGGTTTCCCCCCCCCGCCACACCCATGCCCACCCCCCCCCCCCCCCCCCGCCACCCCCCCCCCCCCCCCCACCCCCCACCCGGACCACGAGCCCCCCCGCCGCCAAACCCCCCCCTGCGCCAGAAAGCGCCCCCCACCCCCCACCCCCCCCCCCCCCCGCACGAACCCCCCCCCCCCGCCCCCCCGTCCAAGCCCCCCCTCCCCCAAACCCCCCCCCACCCCCGTCGCCCCAGGGGGGAACTACGCCGGGCCCCCCCCCGAGCCTTAAACGCGCCGCCGCCCGACCCCACCCCCCCCCGACCGTCCAGCCCCCCCCAGCACCCTCCCCCCAACAACCCCTCCCCCGGCACCCACCCCCCATCAACCCCCCCCCCCCCCCACTGCGCCCGCACTTCTGCCCCCCCCACGGCCCCCCCACGCCCCCCCACCTAAGGCCGACCGAACCCCGCCACCCCCCCCCCCCCCCCCCCCACCCACCAGCCCCCCACCCCCCCCCCCTAAATCCCGCCCCCCCCCCCCGGACCCCCCGCCCCCCCTACACTGCCCCCACCAGACCCGAAGACCCCCAAACCCCCCCCCCCCCCCCCCAGCCCCCGAGGACCACAAAAACATGGCCGAAACCGTCTCCCGCCCGCCGCCCGACCAGCCCCAAACCATGGCCATGCAACAGGGTAAATTGGGGGGGGGAAAAGATGAATAAAACCACAGCCCGGCCGACGTCAAAATTGGGACGCGGCAGTGAGCAGGACAGGAACGAAATCAGAGGGACGACCCGGGCCCGTTGGGAGGGAAAAAAAAAAAAAACGGTTGAACAAAGGCAGAAGAGGGTTGGCAGGGGGGAAGTTCCCCGGAATGTGGTAAATTGCATAGGAAAAAAAAAACGGCGGTGATTCAACCTCCATATTCCGCGATCGAGTCTCCCTCCCAAAAAAAAAAAAGAAAAAAAAAAAGAAAACATCCCGAGTTGAAAAAAAGGCCCCACTGTTCCAAGAGGGGGGAAAAGAACGGCGGACGACCCGCGGTGACACAAACCCATTTCCTGGGGTGTCGGCTAAGATCGTAGGCCTGCCTTACGGTGAGGGAAAGGTCAGCTAAAACATGGGTCAGAAGACGTTGAGAAAAGAAATAGCACCCGGAATGAGCAAGGTCCAAAGGAGAAAAAAAACCTGGTTTTGCGCAAAGGATGTGGTTTTGTTAAATTTTGGCCTCAACTCAAGATATTAAATCGGAAGGTGGGGGAAGGGTTTGAGGAAGCGGGGTAAAAAAAAGGGAGACTCCTCAGGCCAGGGGGAAGAACAACGTTGTTGTTCGGGAGGGGGGCCCCATGGAAAAGCAAACACCAAAAAAAAACTTTGGCAGCATTTAAAAGGGGCGGGCCGGCCCAGGTACTTAACTCGGGACGACCTCCCGAAAGGGGGGGAATGTTCGCACTGGGGGGGCAATCCAAGGGGGCCCGCCTTTTCCTTGGAGCGAAGACCCACGGGGTGCAAGAAGCCACGCGAAAGTCACGACCACAAAAACAGGGACCAGAGGAAAAAAAAGGGGGGAAAAGGCAACCCCTGAGAAGGGGACCCGAAACAGAAAAAAAAACCACCTAACTAAAAAACTAAAAAACAAAAACAATTGCGATTGGGCCAACAATAAGAAAAGGACTAGAGGGAAAAAAACGGAAGGCGGATGAAGCAGGGGGGGACTGACCGCGGTAAAAAAAGTGGCCGGCTCGCACGGGCGGGGAGATCCTGCCAGAGTGTCCGCGGAAGAAGGTGGGGAAAGAGGGGGACGGACAACCCCGAACGGACCACAGGTTTAAAGACCTGGGGGGGGGGGGGGGGGACCCGGTGCCCCGAAACCCTTCAACTAAACCCAGGCCTCAACAAAAAAGTCCCCCCAATCCGGGGGTTTCTTCCCAAATTTGGGAAACACAGCTCGGTAAAAACCAGACATATTCAAAATGAAAAAAAAAACCATCCGGGCCGGAAAGTGAAAACGGTTGAAAAAGCGAAAAGGGCAAACTGGTTTGTGGGAAAGGAAAAAGTCGGGAGGCGGGCTTTTGGAAAGCTTGGGGAACGAAAGGGATCCCACCCACCCCCCCCCCCCCCCCCCCCCCCCCCACCCACACCCGCCCCCCCAACACCCCCCCACACCCCTTAGGGGCATTTGAGGAAAACCGTGTTGACTTTTTCCCCCACCCAGGCAAGCCGAGAGGTTTCCTTTCTCCATGTGAAAGTTCCCGCCAGGAATTCCAGGGAAAAAAAAAGAGGTCTGCGGGTGTCTACCCGTGTTGAAAAAAAAAAAAGACGAAATACCTTTCCCCTGTGGCAAACTCTGAGTTAAGGGATGCCTGTCTTTGAAAAAAAGGTCATGGGAAAACCTTGCCCCCTTACCAGTTTTTTAAAAGTTGGGGGATAGGTTCCATTTTGAAAATTGGGGCCCAAACTAATTCAGAATAATCCAAAAACCCGTAACAATCCCTTTCAACCCCCTCACCAAGGAAAAAAAAAATCTTCCACCCAAAAAAGATCAGAGTCCCCTTCAAACCAAGCCCACAGACTAAAAAAAAAACCTCCATGCCCCTCAACATTGGGGGAACCCTGAAGGGCCTTGCAATTTGGCAAAAAAGTTCAAGGCCATTTGCAAATATGGGTCGAAGCCAAAAAAGAGGGAAAGGGGGTGGTACCAAACAAGGGCATAAGAGGGGGCCAAAATCCGAACGCTCATTGGGGGAGGGGAAAAGTCGAGGCACTGGAACTAAAAAAACGAAAGACGCCTGCCGGAACTGAGAACAGAGGGTCCTATTGGGGGGGGGGTCGAGTCCAATCTCAAAAAAAAAATCTTTCGGCTAGGGGGGTCTGAGAAAAACCTAGACTTTGACCTGCGTAAAGGTAAACTGTAATGTAGGGGTGGGAACTGTTCAAAAAGGTAAATGAGGGAAGAAAACTCCTAACCTCCCCTCCACAAAAAAAAAAAAATACCCCCGACGGCAAAAGGTGGCACGAGACTGTTGATCTCCAGGGGGGTCACCGCGACCGGGACCTGAAATCAACTTAAACCCTTTTTGTTTGTGGGAGATTGTTCGAAAACTAACTCCAAGCGAAGCCAACGTGCTAGGGAAAAAAAGGGGGAACGGCGTCCAAGCGTCTCCGGAGAAAAAAAATGCCTTGCAGGGGCAAGAAAATGGAAAAAGGAACAAGAAAAGAACTACTAACGAAAAAACCAAATGCCACCCCTCAGTCAACAAAATGGAAGAGGCGAAACGTCGAGCCAAGGGCGGCCAACTATACAGAAAAAACCCCCAAAACGAAACAATGTGTAACATCACAAGTATTTAATGGGTATCTCTATCCAAACCCCCCCCAAAACTTGAAGAAAGGGAGGTAACCTTGGGGGGCGGAAAGCTCATACATGCGGGGCCCATTGGGGGTTTCCTCCATCCCGATTTCTTCCGGTGAGGCAAAAAAAAGTTCCGAGTCGCAAAAATCATTTGGCCCTGATGGTTGGCCATGGGGTGAGGTCAGGGTATGGAGGGAATTCAAAAAAAAAGTTGCCCAAAGCAAGGCCGAGGGGGGGGACCGTACAGCACGTAGGAACGCCGGACCGGGGAAAGGGGCCGGGGGGGGGCTAGAAAAAAATGGGGGGGAGGGTCGCCTGGAAGAGAAACACTCGGGGGTAGCGTTGGATAAAATAATTGAGGAGGGAAAACAGGGAAAGCCAAATACGTGGCGCGTCCTGAACAAAGGGGAAAGGGAGGGCAAAAAGGTTGAGTGGGGAGGGTCTTAAGACGCCGAGGGGGGGTGCAGTGGAAATCAGTTACCCGTCATTTAGAAAAGGGGGCCCGAAAATAAAGGAAACGTTTGCAGCCACCACGGGGGAGAAAACCCTCGAGAAAAGAGCCGATCAGGCCCCACAGGAGAAGTCAACGGGGGGGAGGTCGAAGGCCTCAAAAGGACCCGCCCTTGTTATGAGGGGGAGGAAGAGGAAAAATGCGAACCCTGGGGGAGGCCGGGGCCTCTGGTTGTTTTGGAGGGAAAGTGTGGGAAGAAAAAAAAGGCTGAACCCAAAAAATGAAAAGGAAAATGGGGCCGCAAGGAGAGGGGGCTTAGGGGGGGCCCCTTGGGGAAGGTGAAAAAGGATGGATGCCCTTAGGAAAAGGGGTGTGCGCCCCTGGAGCACCCTTTGGGGTGGGGGGGAGGGCCGGAAGAAAAAAAAAAAAAAAACCAAAGGGGGGGCAATCGCGGGGCCGAAAATATTAATGAGCGGGCCCAACTAATACGGACCTCCCGCCGGGCCACCGGGACGGGGCCCTTTCCCACCAGGGACAGAAACGCGTGACACGACGGCCCGCCGGGCGGGTAAAAGGACCCCCTTTGTCGAACATTGGGCGGTGTCTCTGGAACAGGAAACTAACGCCCCGAACGCAAGGTAAAACGTCTAAGGGACAGCCGAAGCCTCCTAAACGCTAATTAAAAAAAAAAAAAACAGGGGGGGAAAACGGTCTGGAAGAGGTTTCGGAGGAACGTTGTCACTAAAACGCCAGGGGGAGGCCTGGGGGGTGATCCTGAGGTCCTGGAATGGTGGGGTCCCACGGGGGTCAAAAAAAAACAGCGAAGTTTGTGAAAAGGGTTCTGAGCCGCCCAGTGGAGAGGGGGGGGGGTCGTGGGATGACCCACACGTAAGGAGGGGGTACAGTTCTGGTTATCGGAAATAAAACTATCTCTAAAAACGGAATTGGGTGCCTAAACCATAAAAAAAAACGCGGTCGGCCCCCAAAAGAAAGGGGGGTCGGGAAAGGCCCGCGTGCAAAAACACGGTCCCCCCTCTCCTCCATGAAAAGGTCGGTTCAAGAAGGAAAAGTAAAGGGGGGAGGGATTCAGGTGGCCCCAAATAAAGACACAACGAACGGGGCTCAAATTTGATTCGGTGTAAGGGAACCGTCCACTTGGGACCCCGAGCAGGGGGTAAGACAGGGGTCTGGTTTTCGTCGAACTTCCAATCGGGGGGGGGTGGGGGGGGGGGTTTTGTGGTTGTTTTGGGGGGCTGCGCTGGGCAAAAATTCCCGTAGGCCAGGGAAAACTCCAATCGACACGGGCAAAGCCGGAAAAAAAGCCTCAACTCGGAGGGGGTGAAACTTCCTAAAAAGTACGGAAAAATGCTTACCTCCCTGGTGGTGTTTCGGGGAAGGAGAACAAATTTGGGGGAAAGAAAGGTAAAAAAACGCACCTAGAAAAATGAAAGACGCTAGTCAAACAATACAGCCAAGGGGGGGGGACAATTAGGATCATTCAGTATGGACGGGGACAAATACAAAGAAGGGAAAAAAAAAACCGGGGGGGGGGGGGGGGGGAAGTTTCGTAAAAGAGGCTACGCGGTCAAGAGGGAAAAAAGGTCACCGGGGGCCTCCGGCTGCGTGACCAACAGATCCATTAAAAGTTCGCAAAGCATTGACGCCGAGCGCAAAGCCATCTTGGGGTGGAAAAGGAGGCCTCAAGGGAGGGTTAAAGGACCAGTTGGACAGTGGGCAATGGGACCGCGGGCGGGCAAGGGTGGAGGAGAAGACGATCAGGGGAGGAAAGGCTCGGTGGAGCCAAGACCCCAGGTTGGAGGGGAATTGAAACCAACCAGGCGGACTGAAAAAAAGGGAAAAAAACCAAAAAAACGGGCTGCAGTCACGACAAGAACCAGGCCGGGTTCGAAACTCTAGGGCGGGTGAAAAAAGAGACTCATCCTAGGGAAAAAAAAGGGGTCGGCAGAAGCAACGGCGGCGTTGGCAACGCTACAGGAAGGACCCAACACCACAAAACCCCCGAGATCCATGTGAGAAAGGCTGGACGTTAACTCCGAGACAAAACTTGCCCTCGCGGACTGCGCAAGGCCGTGTGGTCTTCGGTTCCAAGGGGACCGAAATAAAAAATCAGTAGGGGGAAAATCAAAGACCGCCACTCGGCCGGGAAGAAGGGTCAAAAAAAATCCGTTCCAAAAGGGTTGGGGGGCGGAACCTTTTCCTTTTGCAAACAGCAATCCGTGGGGGAGGCGCAGTCGTGATAAACTCCCTTGTGAAGGGATGCTTGGACGGATTGGGGTCGGGTCCTCCGAAAAAGGAAGCTGGGGGGGGGAAAAAAAAAAAATCTTCGGGAAAAAGGAATGGAGGTCAAAAACTTTAAGGGGGGTGGGTATTTATCCTAATAACCCGAAAGGTGCGGTCTTCTGAGAAATTGGGTGACGGACCCTCACGGGGGTTTTACCAGGGAAAAGGGGGGTACAATCGTGACGTCGGTTGAACTTCTCAAATGGGCAGAAAGAACTGGTTAGTCGTGGGAAAACCGCGGTTGCGAAAAGAACGGACCGGCAAAAGGCACCTTTTGCCGAGGGGGGACGGAAAGGGCTGAAATTAAGAAAAATCACCCCGGCGATCAAAACCAACCCGGAAGCACCGCCGGCACCGAAATTGGGGGAAAAAAACACCTGGGCCAGGGCCCTTGGTATTACGCTCAAAAAAGGGACCGTTTTGCAAACGGGGATGATGGAGCAAAAAAAAGACAAACAAAGCGACCAACAAAAGCAAAAACTTTTTTGTGTCCGAGAGCAGCAAAACGTGAAAAAAAGCCGCCCCTGGAACAACCGGCCCGGGGGAAGAAAAGAAGCAAAAGGGGGCTAACACCGGAAACCGTGGTTCTCAACGGACACTGGGTCAAGGAACAACGCGAAAAAAGACCGCGGCGGAAAAAAAGTGACGATCGGCAAGGAAAAAAAAAAGCGTTTCGAAGAGAAAAAAAAAAAAAAACTGCCGATTTGCGCGCGCAACAAAAAAAAGGTGGGCAGAACCGACACAGTGGCGCTTTGCGAAGGGGAATGACTTCCCATCATAGGGAGGATCGACAACGAAACACCTGGAAACAAGGGCTTCCCCATCAAAGGAAGTGCTCAGCAGCAAAAGTCGTCTTCAAAAACAAAACGTAACACGAAAAAAAAAAAAAGGTGACTTCGAGTCCAGAAGGAGCGGGGGTTCTTCATCGGGACCAGGGCAGACCGGTCTCAACTGAAGTACAAGAAAAAAACGTGATCGCGGGAAAAAAAAGAATGGAAGCTGATTTCAGGGGGGATGCGTCTTCTTCGGAGCCGGGAGGGTCCGCCCTCACTGGGGTTTCAGAAAGGCATTCTTCATACGAAGTCAGGAAAAGACTGGAAGACCCTTGTCGGCAAAACCCTCTCTTCTGGGTCGGGGGGACCCACGACTTCAGTAAAGGAGATACGCCCCAACCCCCAAAAGTGAAGTCTTCCAAGGGAGAGCCACCCAAGGCAGCCTCACGAAAGAAATAGGGCTCTGTCTAAGGGGAAGTAAAGGGTCGGGGGCGACCGGCCAACGGTCCCCTCCCCTGAGCCAATACCTCTTGTAACAAGGAGCCCTCAGTCCAGAGGGAAAGAATGGTTCGATCCTGAAAACAACGGGGAGACCTGACAAGCCGAGCCCGGAACCACTTTCCATCCTGGAAAACTGGCCCCGCCCAAGGACCTCAAAAAGAAAAAAGAAACCTGGGGGCCGATGAAGGAACAAAAAGACCTCTTCCGACCCAAGAACAAGAACCTAAGCCCGAAAGCCTCTCTGCGGGGGGGGGGAACCAAGTGGCGAAAACGAACATGGAAAAGGGCACATCCGGCGGGGCAGGGCCGGATACTGTACTTCAAAAGTCGTCCTGCAAACTCTATGTCAGCCTCAAACCTAAAAGAAGGAACGCCGCTCGCAAAGGAAAAGAAAGGGGGAAAGTTAGCCCGCCCCTGCCGCGAGGAAATTTCCGTCGCCAGATCGAAGCTCCAGGGGGAAGGACGCATGGCACATTGCCACGGAACACTTACCAAAAAGGGGGCGAACGGGTTTGAAAAAGAAAAGGGGGTCATTCTGGAACTGAAAGACCCTGGGCTCCAGAAAGGACCCTGGTTGAAAACTGATTGAACGGAATCGGCAATCGACCAACTAGGTCTGATAAAAAAGAAGGGCGAGTTTCTTTGTGGAAGAAAAGCGACGGGGGGAGTCTATGACCGCAGCCATGACCGGGACTGGGAAAAGAGGAAGTTCACCCCTTCCTAATCTACCGTTTCCTTTTGAAAGACGTGAAAGGAAAGAAAAAGCTAAAAGGGGAGACCCCCCCAAGAAAGTCCTTCCCCAATAACTGGGGGGAAAAAGGCCCGAACCAAGAAAAAAAAACTTCCTAGGGGGGGGGAAAAAATAAAAAGAAGATTTGGGGGGGGGGGAGGACCAGGGGGCCGCCCCGAAAACGAAGTAATGGGGGGAAAAAATCGTCCGCATTGACAGAAAAGTGCATCCTACCGCCCTAAACTCCACTGGGGGGAGGGACCCCGATTACCTTTCAGGTAGGAGGGAAAGCGGGCAGAGTCACACTGCCCTGCGCAACCAAAAAGCATGCCCCCCTACGTATTTAGGACGGGCAGGCTAAAGCCCCCCGCAAAGCCTGAAATTCCTAGAGAAAACGAAAAACAAAAAGGAATCTCCGGACTAGGAAGAAAGAAAAAAAGCTAAAAAACAACAACAAGTAGTATTATAAAATATATATGCAAAGGTAGGAAGGCGTGGTACCCGGTGCTATCAGAACTTCCTCAAAGGAAGGGGGAAAGGGGGGAATTTGAAGAAAAATGCACGAGTGCAACCAGCCGGACAGGGAAACAGGAAGGCGGTTGGCATTCTCCAGTAGCCAAGCTAGGTCCAAAATTCGGCCCCAAAGGAAAACCTCGGACGTCAAAAAAAACGGGGGGGCCCGCCAATGGCGTCGGCGGCCAGCCCAGGTAAAGGGGGAAAACCGTGGGCGGTTTTGCAGCTTTCAAAACGAGAAATCAACCGGGAACAAAGTTGAGGCGGTAAAACCGAACAAAAAAAACCCCCCCCCAAACCTTCTTTCTCACTTGAAAAATAGGAAGGTGGGGGGGCGGCCTTTCTTCAGCCGGACAAAGGGAAGCAGATTTGGTGTAAGGGAGTTCTGCGTCGTCGTTCCCGTCAGGATCGAAATCAGGGCACAGGTCCCCGCTTTGCGGGAAATGACTGGGAGGCCTTCTTAGGAAGGGGCCATCTACCCTTGAGCAAAAACGGCCGCAAAGACCCTGAAAAATAGGGGACCGGGGAGGGTTACCCGCCTGTTACAGTAATGCCGACGTTGGGGTCCTCTAACAAAGTCGCAAGGGTCTGTCGTTCCCGTCAGAGGGCCGCCCCGATCCAAAAGGGGACCCTGGAACATCCGCCCTTCCTCCCAGGGGGGGAAAATCCAATGCGGGCACAAAGGTCTCCCTTCCAGTACAGGGGGCACTCACCAAACGACGAATCCTTCAGTGTACCGACGTCTGAGGAAAAAGGGGGGGAAAGGGGCTTCCTCCAAAAAGGTGCCAAAAAAATTCACGTGGAAAAGATCGTCAGGAAGACGTCGGTGGCGGCTGGATCAGAAGTCGGGGTCGAAAGGGGGCCGACAAGTAACCAGGCAATCTGAAGGCAACCGTCCGAGTCGGAGGGGGAACGGGGGGTTCCGCGCCCTGGCCCCCCGACCTTCGTGTGGAGTCAGAAAAAAAAAAGGTTTGTCTGGGGGGGGAGGGGGCAGAGTCCTTTCCCTGGCAAAGGTTCAACTGACGTAAAAAATCTGGGGTCTCAGGTTTGTTTCGGTGGGAAGAAGGAGAAAGGCACCAGGTTATCTTCTCCCAAAAAGAGGATCATAACTCGAACTCCTCTCCCCTAAAGGGCCGTCAAGGGTTTTTGGCGCCCTTTTTTGACACCCAATCAAAGGGGGGAACTAGGGTTCTACAAGGAAGAGCGTTAAAACGAAAACAAAGGAAAAAACCGGCTTGTGGTCAAGGGTAAAGCCCTCAATTTGCTTTGAAAAGCAGAGAGTTGGCTTTTCGCGTGGGGGACGACGCAAAGCCCGGGGGGGGGTTCCTCCACCGGCTCGTATTGGGCGGTGTGGACGACCCAAACAAACGCGGGGGAGAACCAGGGGAGCCTCTTCCTTCGTTGACGGTCGGAAGGGAACCCGCCCGACGTAACAGGAATCGGGATCAAGCCGACAGACAGAAAACGTCCGCCGAAACTTTTGCAGCAAAGAGTGGGGGAAAATAGTCCAGTGGGAAGTTACCTTTTTCCAGGGTAGACTTATAAGGGGGGTCGGAAGGGGGGAACGCCGAAGGGAAAGACGGTCCCTACTCTAGAAGCGCGTAACGTGGGGTGGCGAGACGAACTCTGCTCAAACCTAAAGCGAATTCGGACGGGGACAAGCACCGGTCCGAGGAACTGTGTCTGAAACTGTCGATCTAAGAGGGCCTAGGAAAGTCAAGAGACCTCCCCAAGACGTCGTGAGCAAATACTTTTTTTGGAGGCACGCAATTCCTCTTAGAAAAAACCGCGTCAGAACTTGAAAGGGAAGTTGGAAAAAAAACCGATCGTCAGTTGGGGGCAGCAAAAGAGCGGGGGAGGACGACTCAGTTGACGTTATGACAGTGGTACTGAAAATTGGGAAAACGGGCCGGGCTACATGTGCCACGGGGAGGGGATGTCCTTCCCAACCAGGAGTAAAAGTTGAAATCATTTGTCATGGCAACTCTTTTGGGGAGGGAATGACCTACGGAAACTTACAACAGGTGGGGGGGGGTGCCTGTTGGAAAGATAGAAGGATCAGATTTGAGATACTTTGAGCGGGAACCAAAGAGTCAAAAAAAAAAACAGGTGCAAGGTAAAAAAAAACTGTCGGTAGTCGTCGGGAAATTCAGGCGCGGGTGTGAGTGTTTCGGGAAAGGGGCGCCCTGGGGGGGGGGGTTTCAGTTGAAGACATCTGTTGGCAAAATAATCCAAAGGTGCGAGGTAGGGGAACTTCCCCGAAGCCACCGCGGGAGAGGGGGCTGAATTGCGGTGGGGGAATAGAAAAGGACGATTTGCACGTGCTCACGACCCTGGTACCAATAGTTGGAAAAAAAGGAAAGGTAGAAATGGAGAATAGATAGCCCCAACGGTTGGGGGTAGTAAGTACAAAAGACACACGCCTCTCACTATACACCGCAAGGATCTCGGGAGAGGGGACCGCACCCTCCTCAGGGAAAAGAAAAGTGTCAAAACGGGGCCAATAAAAAACCTCTCTTGGTAAGAAAAAGATTGATTACGAAAAAGTGGAGAAGGTTACGACAACCAAAGGACTTCAAGGGATACTTACGTGACGTCAAATTGGGCAAGGATGTTAGGTGTTAACCCCCCACCAACTACAAGGGGATTTATGACGCCATACCAATAGGGAAAAAAAAAAAATAAAAGCAGTGGGACGTTGTATGGAGTCAGCCATCAAAAGACTAATTCCCTCATGACGATGGGAAAAACCGGAACGTGGTCAGGGGACCGCACCATTGCCCCGTCGGGCAGTGGGTAATGTGTGGGGGGTGAAAAGGCGGCCAAGTTTTCAAGAACTCCCGGAAAAAAAAAGAGGTCTTTCGGTACCATGGGGGGGGGGGGAATACTCTGGTAACTGAATCCTTATCGACAAAAGCCGAGGGTGCCGTAAAAGGAAGTTTGGCAGGGTTTGAAACTAAGAAATGACCGAAAATCCAGAGATAGGGGGGTTCAAAAGGTCCCAGTTCCCAGAAACAGGGGCTCCAGCAACAGGGGGGAAAAGGCACAGAAGGGCCGTTCCTTGCTGAAATTTTCTTACGAAAACAAACCAAAACACTCCACAGGAAAAAAGAAGGGGGCCCAGGCAAAATGTTCAAACCAACGGGTCCCGCAACAAAATCTGGGCTGAACAAAAAAAAAAAGTCCAAGGGCGGTAACTTCGCGTATCGGACGAAAGGGGGTTCAGGAACTGTTCGATACGAAAAAAAACAAAGGGTACGCATCTTGTCAGAGGAGCAAGGAAATGGAACGTGCAAAAGGCAACGTTTTTAAGGAAAGGTTGGGGGGGAGTTTGGTTGTGCCAGCAAAAAGAAGCCGACTGATCATAAGGACTGGCCCGTGAACTTTAGGTGGCGTGCCAGCGGAAGGGTTCTCGCTCGTGCAAAAGGGAGGAGACACAGGGGGGGGCTGGGACTAAGGGTCCTTTAACGGCAACAAACCCAAACCGGAGGTCAAGACGGGTCACACTTAGGGGGACGAAAAAAGAATTAAAAAGGGGGGGTTAACGCCCGGGAAACATCGAGTTTGGGGGGTGTGGTGGCCGCTGGGGAGGCAGCGGGGCCGCTTGTCCTTTGACAGAGTAAAAAAAAAGGACAGCAAAGCAGCCCGAAGAAAGGTTGACAAAAAAAAACACCCAGAAGAGGGGACAAAAAGGGAGAGGTTGTTTCCCCTAAGGGGGGGCAAACAACGAGGCACCAACGATTAACCAGAAGCAAGTTCAGGAAGAAAAGGGAAACTCCCAGGAAGGGAAAAATACCTTCGGGAGAAAAAAAGGACGCTGTTAACGCGTTCAACGCAGTGGGGGGGGCCCACTCAAGGGGGGAAGGGGGGAAAATGGATTCCGAGCAACGATTAGGCTGACCGGGGTCCAACAAACGTCAACAGAGTGAAAGGGGGGTGGGAAACAACGGGGGCGAAAAGAAAAACCGGGCACAAAACCGCGGAAAAAAAACACAAAACAAAAAAAACCGTCACCAAGCAAATTACACGGGCAAGGGAAAACGCGCTTTAAAAAACAGATCACCGACAAACATAAAAGGAGAGAGCAAATACACGGTGCCGCCCAAAGAACGCCAACCTTTCAAGGGGGAGAGAGACGGTTACGTCGTCTGAGGGACGGTCTTGCCAAAGGCCACACACCCCACCACACCACCACAAAAAACCGACCCCACCACCCCCCCCCACCCACCACAGTCCTTGGTCAAGGGCCTTGGCTGAGGGACCCCTGCGAAAAAACAGGTCCCCATTCGTTCTAGGTTGTCTCAATGCGCCAACCCCCCCACTTCCAAACAGGAGAAGGATTCTTTCAGCGTAAAAAAGGACCTCGGCCAAACGCGGAAACATTTTCCCCGAAAAGCATGGAGGGACGTTCGGAGTGGAATGTCGGCAAACCACGATGAAAGGGGTCGTCACAAGTTGAAAAGGGAAAGCCGAAGCAGGGCTGGAATACTTCAAAAAGAAGAAAAAAAAGGGCCATCAACCATTGGGTCCGAAAAAGGCCCAAGAGAACTAACGTGGAGAAAGGAAGGAACTGACCACCATTGGCAACACAGAAAGCCCGACCAACGGGGGGGGAGGAAAAATGAGTTGTCCCTTTCAAAAGTTCTATAAGAAAGGGTGGGGAACTATTTCATAAATAAACCAGT
>Ga0179593_1469048_pt1 | contig 30810 bp, 40 predicted proteins | sample CZODoug2_1_08_16_FD_185931 | JGI IMG/M metagenome (GOLD analysis project Ga0179593, IMG submission 185931) | Vadose zone soil fungal communities from Angelo Coast Range Reserve, California, USA - CZODoug2_1_08_16fungal (PacBio error correction) | ecosystem: Environmental > Terrestrial > Soil >...
ACCACATCAGAAAAGAAACACGTTATCACCGAAGGGGTATCGAGTCCGCCGAGTCCCTAAAAAATAAAGGACCGGAGACCTCCCCACGACAGCGAACGACGTGGGGGGAACTCACGGAACTCTATTCACTGGGCAACTCAAACGGGAGCGCGGCTCGAGTTCAAATGAGGGGGGGTGTATCCGAAACGTGGGACACGCCAAGGCGATGAAGGACATTCTGTGCCACACTCGCTTTCATAGGGGGAAAACAGAAATACGCTCCAAGCACGCAGCATACAACGGCAAAACACAGCGGGCAAGGAAAAGATTATGAGGGAAAAGTGAGTCACAAAAGTTACGGAGGCAGGACGAGGGGAGAGGAAAATCTCAGGAGTTACATGAGGGCTGGTCTCGCAAGAAACGCGGACAGTGGGGCGCACGCGTGAAGAATAGACGACGTTCAACAAAAAAAAAAAAAAAAACAAAAACAAATGTTGTCGCTAATAAAAATAAGGACCACCACAAGGGAAGGAAATGGGAGGGAATAATGCGAAAGTCTCATGAAAAAGGGGGATAACCGTCATTGAGAGGTACCACAAACATAGGGGGGGGAAGGGACTCCCAAAGTGACACCGTACCTGGGGCTCAGTAAATCCGAGTAGGGAAAAGAACATATGTACACTGACAACAGCACGGACACACGGGGTTGTTCAAGGACAGAGACAAATACTAAGAAGAATTTTTACCGGCGAATTGGTGAGGAGAAAACAAAGGAAAGTGGAAATGTTCTACCCCAGAAAAAATTCGAGGAACGGGTAACCGGGGCGCCGAAAGATAACAGCAACGATGCGGGGAGGGGGCCTAAACAGGGGTCACAAATAACATGGCGTACCAAAAAGAAAAAAAAAGGGACAGCCAAGAAAAATTAGCGGGACATCGAGAGAGCAGACACGAAGGATTCAGGGAAAAATGGGGGGAGGCCCTAACGGTCCTTCAGGGAAAGGCTCGGAACTTTTGAAAAAGCTGGATTACAAAGGGAAAGGAAGGCTGAATTGTGTGACATACAAGCTTGGGGAGGGAGGAGAATCGGGAAACTCAAGGGGGGGAGGTTGTGCCTATGGGAGGGGGTCAACTGGGCATCATGGGGGGGGTTGTCTAGGGATGGGCTCGATGGAGGGGGGGGAGCGGCCTGGGGGCATGTATGGGCGTAACCATGTCAGGGGGGTCAACGGGGGAGGGGTCTGAAATGCGAAGGGGTAACCACTCTAGAAAACCAGAGGCAGCAGTTCCGGTGACCCTAAAGGAAACACCCCCCAGAGAAAGAATCTGCGGAACACAATGCACACATCAGGAGAGCTTGGAAGAGTTTGAGACTATTAAAGCAAGAGGGTAAATCACAAAAAAACGAGTGGCTCTTTAAAGACCGGACTGAAGGGTTGTCGTTTTTCAACAGCCTAATAAAAACCGTCCTCAGAATTCAAATGTCGGCGGCAAAAGACCTTATGCTACTGTGCAGTTAAACGAAGGGGGCACGGGATGGGCCAAAGAAGGTCCGCCAGCTGGTCAAAATCGTTCTGCTAGGCCCAGTCCCCCACGTGGGAGAAAAGGAGGGGGGAGGGGGCCCGTTTGGGAAGGGGGAAGGGGTGGGGGAAAATGGCCGGAAAGGGGTGTTGCTGAAAAAAAACGTGGCTCGAAAAAGGACTGAAGGGAGGTGAGGACGGCGGAGGGGGGGGGGGGGGGGGTGTAAGCGGGTTTTCTAATAGGTAATAAAAGAGAGACTAAGGCGCAATGTCCTCGATAAGTTAAAGAAAGGGGGGAAAGTCTTGTGGGACTAACCTAGTGGGGTTATTCCGGGAAAAATCCTTGGTGTAAATGCACAGGGGTAACCGGAGATGATTCATCGTGATGTCACCCTAGACATTGTTGTCCTTAGAAGGTACTATGAGATTGACGATATCCAGGGGGAGGAGGTAGCACGGAGGGCACAAACCAATAACGGAAGAACCCTCAAATTTGGAGCATTGAAAACAAAGGGAAAAGAAAACAACTTTGACAAGGGGAGTAGGACGATAAGATCAGTCAAATCGCACCAATCAGGGGAATAAAAGTCAAAAAGGGGGAGTGGGCGCAGTAAGAAAAAAGAAAGTGGGCGAGAAAAAGGTCAAAGGGCTTGCACACGATCAAATGAGCTTGAACTTGTAGCGTTGAAGGAAAAATAGAAAAGGAAACTTGAAAATGGGCTGTACATCAACTGATCAGAAAAAGTGAAAATTCCTCACGTGGATTGAAGCGGCGAGGGAGTAGGAGTCTCCTACTAAAAGGCTAAAGGCGATAAAAGGAATTAACACAATCTGCGAAGGGCAGACCGGCAGGGGGTATCAGGTATTCTAAACCGGTTTGATCAGGGAAGGTACGGAGGGAAAATCGGCTCGCAAAAGGAAGGTTTCGAAAAGGCAGGGTCAGGTGGAATGGTAAAAAGGGTCGGGTTAATTCTAAGAACACATTCTTCTCGAAAGCAGGAGTGGGGAATTCAAACAAGTCAAGATGAAGTGGTCAGAAAAAATGAGGGGTAAAGTCTCTTACCAAAGGGATTCCGGTATGGGGCCGCCCTTACTTCGTTTAGGGACACAAAGAAAATACAGGAAACCAGTCCACCTCTGGCCACTGTTACGGGGGGGTTCGAAAAAAAATCGCCGGGAGGTGTGTTGCAGGTTAAGATAAAAAAGCTTTCCTTTTAAAAATGTGACGGGACGGGAGTACAAGGGGTCTCTCTACACCACCCCTGCGGGGAAGGGTCTGAGGGAAGTCAGCAACGCTCCATGATCCACGCATGACTCAAAAGAATGTACCACATACTCGATGGAAACGACTTGAAGAGAAACAAAACCAAGGGTCCAAGCCCTCAGAAAATAACCCACTAAACCTCTGGCGGATTCCTAAGGACGGAAACAACGAAGGAAAAGGGGGAACCCTTCAAAAAAAAAATCTCAGAAGAACCCAACTGCTCCTCAGTTCCTTGCGAAAAACCTGAAAAGCCTGAACCTTAGAATCGGGACTTCGTGATGGGTTAGGGCACTAAGTACAGGGAAGCGACGTGCATGATGAACTAATCCTGGTGTAAAGAGACAAGTCAGCGACAGGGTCACGCCTGAGGGAGGTCGGTGTTTGGTGCCCGGCGGGGGAGGCCTATGGGGGGGTGGGGGCGGGGAGGGGGTGGGGGGGCCTAGGGGTGACCCGGGCCATGCGGAGGCAAATAGTATAATCACTGACCGCTGGGAGCACATGGTTGTTTGAGAGTACCGTGACAGTGGGTTCGACCATTATACTCGTAGGAAGTAGGGGAGGTATGGGGGGTCACCACGTTCCGCCAAGATGGGGCGCACGGGTGCCCGCGGAATGGGGAGGTCCCCTGATGGCGCGGTGCTGCCGGCAGGATGGTCCGAATGGGCTTTTGGAGTGGTATATCGCGGGGGAGTGCTCTTATTGGTTAGGCCGAAAGCGGGGGAAGGAGGAGGGATCTCCCCGGGGAGGGGTAAGAAAGGAAAGCCGTTCTCGCGGCCGAAGTCCAGGGTGACGGGGGATCTGGGGTGGGGGGGGGAGAGGATGGGGGGGCGGAGTATGGGGATGGGGGGTAATTGGGTGGAGAGGGAAATGCAGATTTCAAGAAGCAGCAGCTCTTGATATCGTTCCTTCGTGGTAGGCCGATTAAAATTGTGCAGGAAAAGCCTGCTACGCCGTTAAGATCAAAATCCACCCTTCCTAACAAAATAACCGGGAAGAATAAAAAGGAAGGACCGCGGGGGACGTACCATGAGTGTACTTCCCCTAAGAAGTACATCTCTCTCCCAACATTAGCAATACGACTTCAGGGAACACCAACCGGGAAAGGGAAAAGGACCACCACGAAGGTTGCCGGGCCAGAGACCTTCGGGGCCGGCTTGATCGCATTGCGGGTCCTGCGCGAGGGGGGGACTGAAGGAAGCAAAGGGGACGGAAGAGGCAAAGTACAACGGGCGAAAGGGTTTGGGTCGGGGCAAAAACAGGAAGCAGGACCTGAAAGACCTTGGAAGGACGGTGGGGGAGATCCGTCAGGGCGACGCCAACGGAATATGAGTACCAGAAGGACGGGCCAAAAAGAAAAACCAACATCGACAAACTTGCAAGAGACGTCCATCGGGGGAAAACGCCTACCACCGTCACTGGCACCCAGACGTAGGATCAAAAACTTTGAAAGGGGGAGGGAAAAAAAACAGGCGGCCCAGGATGGCCCAGTGTAGAGACTTCTGCGACCCGCGGTAAAAAAACACAAATAAGAAGAAAGAAGGAACTGGCCCGGAACTACCACTCCTTCACTTGCCCATAAACCTCCACATACCCTCATACGCGGGGGGGGAAGACCACGTACGATTCAAACTGGGGGGAAAATGAGGTCCCAGGAAGAAAAAAAAAGCCAAGTCCGGAAAAAACCTCTCGGAGCCGGTGGGCCGGAAAAAGGCGGGTAAAAACATCAAGGGTCTTGGAGACCGGCGCGGCACCTGGGACAGGACACGGAGCTGAGGAGAGGAAAAAGAGCTGCTCAAAAGGAAGCCTATGCTGGAGCCGATGGGAATCGCTCTGCCTTTTCGAGGTTACTTAAGCGGTGAGGTTGAGCGGGAAAAGAAAAATCGCTCAAAAAGAGGTAAAGAAACAGCGAAGGCGACTGACGGGGAATTCCAACGAGACAACGCCCCCTGAACAATCCCGGGGCAAGCAAACCTTAAACGGCAAAAAACCAAACTAAAAACGCACAGCCTCATTTTTGGTACTCGACCAGCAAGCTAAGTCAAACAAGTCAAGAACCGCCTGGGAGAAAGGGCTCGTAAACACAGGGGGGAAGAGGGAAGGGAGACGAGCCCTACCGGGGCGAATTAAACACTAGTTACCAAAAGGTCCCATAGGAGCCCTATGGCAAAAATCGCTGGGACTTTTTTAACGCCGTCGGGGGAGATTTGGGAGGGTAAAAAGCCAGCAACGCGTGGCTTACTGAGTCACGAAAAATAACGCGCCTTGCCGATGGGGGTCAAAAGGGGAAAATCCCCATGGCAACTGAACGGACTACAGGGTGAAGGCAGGAGGAGCCGGGTGGAAGGGGAGAAAAGGGAAGTTACCAGGGAACTCGGCGTTCGGCAGGGCTTGACTCCCTTTGTACACCATAAGGCCTACTGAAGACCCCTGAAGAAGAGTTAAAAACGGGTTTACAATCGGTTACCGAAGATGGTGGGGGGAGGGGACAATCGTCCCGGGCATGACCGGAAGAGGTTTGGGATCTCTCGTCCGTATCATAAAAGTATCATAAGATAAATTTCCCAAAAATTCATGAAACAAGAAAGGGGCAAGAGAGGTACCGGAGATCCTAAAATACGCAGCTATGTACACAAACAAGGGGGGACAAGAGGGAGAGAGCGGAATTTTTGGCATCAATTCCGAAAAAGACTAAAGGTAGGGGAAAAGGGGTTTGGAGAGGGGGGATTCGGAAAACCGGGGGTTCGGTCGAGGCTGATACTGCCACCTTGACCTCCCGCGGACGAGGACATTAAGAAAACGGGGACGAACATTGATTCGAAATCGGGACCAAGAAACGGGATGTTTGCATTCCAAAACCCCCTACAGACGGGGGGGTGGCGCCATAAAAAAGGCGTCAACCCGGAGGGGGAACGCGCGGCATAGAATTTGAAATTGTTCCAATGCGAGACGGTTGAGACCGGAGCACGGGGGAGAAAGGGGGGGGGTTGGAGAATCATGGGTGGTGACTAAGGAAAAATTCAAGTGATGACAGCCGGGGCCGGGGGGGGAGAAGCAGAAAAGTAAAAGGAGGGGGCGAGGGAACGAATCCGACAAGCTGACTAAGGCGAAACTCAAAAGACCCTCAAAAAAAGTGACGAAGGAGGATATCAGCATTTTGGCGTAAACCACTTGTTCAGGGATCTTCCTGGCGCGCCATCCAGCGAAAACAGGGGGCTCCGAAAGAAGGGAGGACTAGGAAAAGGATGGGGACGCAGTAGCCATAGATGGGGAGCTCTTTAAAAGGAGGCCGGGTTCGTTTCCGGCTGTGGCGGCGGCGAAAGGAGGGGGGGGGGGAGGTTGAGAAAAAGGGGCAAGGGGGGAGGGGAGAAAGTGAAAAAGTCTGGTGGAATTCCCAGGGCAGGGTACCTTGAGGGACTGGCCAGTGACACTAGGAAAAAAGGAAGAGAACGGATGGGAACGAAAGACCGGGGGAACGCAGCTTTATAAAATCAAAAAAAAACCAAAGGGGAGGTTCATAGAAATGAATGGAAAACGAGCAAAAGAATGCCATTACAGGGAAAGGAGGTGGCTAGGGCGAAGACGACCGGGAGTGGGTCACCCGCATCCCGCCCCCGAGGACTTACAAAATAATGGGCGGGGAGGGGCAGGGAAAGGGGGCCGGTCCCTCATTTGAAAGAAAAAGGGGGACAAGGGACGTCATTTGAAGTACACGAGGAGCCCAGCGGAATGGTGTTGGAAGGGGATTTATTCTGAGGGGGGGAGGAAAAGAGTAAAGGGGGGGACAGGACAGTGCGAAGGGCCTGTGGACCGCTTTTCGGTTCTCGACCACTTTTAAAAAAAGTAAACCTAATCGGAGGGCATCGGGGGAAAGGGGGGCTAGAGAAGCGGACGGGAGGCTGGAGGGCCCGGTTCGTGTCGGATGACCTTTTTCCCAGATGGATGCGTGGGGAGGGATGGGGCTGCGAGGGGGGGGGCCCCAAACTCTTCGGGGTTTCAGTGGCGTGAAGGGGATGAATTAGAAGCTCCATTGTCTGAAGATAATCCTTGGGAGAAAAAAACCCGTGGGGGTAAGGGGATCCCGAAAGGAGGAGCTGGACTCATGAACGAACCCTTCGGGTCGCCTTTTTAAGGCTATGAATGGAAGTTTCTCCAGGGGTGCGCAGCAGGACCAAGAAAGGAAAGGGGAAGAAAGGAAGACACCTGCGAAGTCAAAGTACCCTGCCGTTGGTCTTCAGGCGAAGATGGGCTTATACAGTCTGGCCAGGGGGAAATCTTGAGGAGATTTTTCGGGTTTTGAGAGCGAGAACTACAACAAGGGGGGGGGGAGGTAAAGGTTCAAAGGGGGGAAAAATCAAGGGGGGAACACCCGAGGACTAGGTCCGTTGAAATGCTGTGATTGAGGAAGTCTAGGGGCTACGGGTAACGGCGCTAAGGGCATAGGGGTCTTCAAGGTCAGGCGAAGGGGAAAGGAACAGGGGAAGAAGACTGCAGAAGAAATTCACACTGTGTCGTTAATGAAAAGTAGCGCTGGGAAAGAATAGGGAGAAGGGGAAGGGGGGAGAATGGAGTCAAAGGGGTCCCACCTGGCTGCTTTGCGAAAGATTTACCCAAAAACATTCCCGGAAAAAGGGGGGGGTCAGTCGGGCGGGAAACAGGAGAGGACGATTTAAAAGAGAGGAGGCAGAAGTTTAACGGAGGGAGGGAAGGGGAGAAGGCGTTACTGTTCGCTGCCACCGTTCCAAAAGGAGGTCATATCTTGGGATGGTGGTGATCAAGGGGGGGAAGTCTCAGTGGGAGGGGGGGAGGAATAAAGGGCGGCGGAAGAGGGAGGGGGGTGCGGCAGGGAGGGGTATCTCGGCCCTTTCGTTCCGTTTGGTCTTCTAGTCGGGCCTGATCTATACATCTCTTAACAGAAAGAGGATCCAACCGGAGATTAAAAAGAGGTCGAGAAGAGGCGATGACCAGGGCAAAAGAAAAAAACAGGAGAACCAGCGTGTCGAGGGGGAAGAGAGAGGGGACACTCCTTCCTGACTCTCACGCAGGGAAATCAGAAGTCCTACAAAACCGCGAAGGGCTGCACACCAGCTCTAACAGAACAACTGTTTTGAAGGAGAGGGGGGAAAAAAAAAAAACATAAAAAGTCTCCTGGGAAGAAAAGGACAAGCAAATGGAATCCGAGGACGCCTTCCCGCTTCTGACTTGCCTGGTGCCCCCCTAAAGGGGGGGGGGGAAGTAGCCAACGATGATCGCGACCTCTCCAGGAAAAAAAGGCAAGTTACCGGAGAAAGAAGAGGGACTTCAATCGGTAAAAAAAAAAGAAAGGGAGAAATGAAACAGGCGGTCTGGGGCCACTAGTTATCATCAGCTAGGACTCAGTTCCCAGAACGGGGAAGAAATGAATATACAAGAAGGAGCCGTCGCCAAACTCAGAAAGGCAAAGTCATCAAGAAAAATCGGAAGGGTAAGGGGGGAAAAAGGAGGGGGGGTCACCATAGAAAGCGTTTCCACACACAAAAAAAAAGAAAAAAACGTAACAAAAAAAAAACTGGGTCGGGGCAAAGTCTCACAGGGAATGGAGAGAAATCTTGGTGTAAAAGTGAAGAAAACAGACGGTTGAAGAGGACGTTGCGGGGCCAGAGGAAAGGGGCTTACTTGGGGTCTGCCCGTGTACCGGTCGACAAAAAGGAAACAAAAACGCAAGGGGGAAAAGACTGTGTAGGGTGGAGAGTGCAGGAACCGGAAGGGGCGCCTCCTTTAGGGTTGGTTGGATTCTAAATAGAGAAAAACCTGAAACCCTCGGAAAGAAATCCTCAACGGGACTAAACGAGGGGGCAACACGAACGAGAGGGGGGAAAAGAAGGAAACCCAGTCAACGGCAGACGAACCGAAAGGGAGGCCTAAAACAGAAAAAAAAAATGAGTAGAGTCCCACCGTCGGCCGACTAGGGCACGAGAAAAACCCGTTAAAAAAGACAAGGCGATCACAGGCCCCATCGCCACTGGCCATGGTACTACAACACAACAGGCCCTCCGCAACCGCCTCAATTAAAAAAAAAGACTCACTGGACAATAGTCGCTGACGGACGACTAACACAGGAAAGGGAACAATGGAGGCCCAGTCAAAAGGTCGCCGAGCCCGTACTTCCCTCCACCTCTCCGAAGTGTTAAAAACCCTAAGGGACGAGCGGGCTGACACACCGAAACCGGGAAGGAGAAAAAAACTGACTACATCGAGCCCAGCCGATTTCGTCATATTAACTGAAGAAACCAATCTAAATTAAAGGGAGGATAACGACCGAGGAAGGGAAACGTTTTAATTGCCGGCTTCCAGGAATGCTGCTCAAAGAATGAAAAGCCGCTCAAAAAGGCAGGAACAACCGGGCTAACTGACGGAGGGGGGGAGGTCCACAAGACCAGACTGCACTAAGAAAAAATCTCCTCAACATCAAATCCAGTGACTCGTCAAAGAAAGAACCAAAGGAAACAGCAAACAAAACCTCTTGAAAGAGAAAATCCAATATGAGATTGCTACTGTCAAGCCCTATCCGAACCGTAGAAAAAAAGTCCGTACAGGGGAAGTTGCAAAAAGACCAGGACGGGAGACTGCCACAGTAGTGACCACAAACTTAGAAGGAAAATCCTCAGGATCCTTTGTGTCATTTGGAATGGGAGTGAAGCCGCGTCGGCAACTCTTAGGCGTTCCGGCAAGCAAAAGAGGTTACTAAAGTTTAGCAACCCTCTCCCAAAAAAAGGGGGTGTTCCAGAAAAACCCCAGGAAACGCGCCAACCAGGGCAAGTAAAATTCTTAGAGGGAAAACAATCACACAATCGGGACAAAGCTTTACCGACCAAAATTGAAAAAGGTAAGGTTATAAGGGAAACCCTCACGAGGGGGGGCCTCATAGTGGAAACATGTGATTTCGCAATTGCTACTCCTGGAAAGAAGGGGTTGGTAGCTCAAAAGGAAGAAGGATCACACGGTGGCCGTCATCTCGCTGCAACCGGGTTCAAGATCCACACCACCGGTAACTACTAAATCATAGTGACCGTATAAAGACTAAAAAAAAAAACTGTCGCACTCAAAGCACAATCTCGAAATATAAAAACACCAACACTGGATAAAAGTACTATTCTGAAAAAAACTTAAAAGGACAATCCTGGAGTCGCCCACGGGGGTGTACGGAGCTTGTCCCGGCCGGCTTCCGCAGCTTCAAGGTATCTTCTCAGCCCACAAAAAAACAACGGAAACGGGAGAGCATCGGGCCACATCACTGGTGGACCTAAAAAACCGGCTCTGGAAACTCACCTGGTGCATACAGGAACCAATTCAATTGTTCCCGCCAAGCAAGACCTGTTGCCCGCCGTAGACACGAGTGAAGGGTGCCTGGTCACAGAACGAAGAACTACACGGTGAAGAAAAAATCAGCTCGCCTTTTACTAGGTACCTTGTATGAAAGCTGCCCCCATAGGAAAAAGGGACCGCAAAAAAAAAAACGGGCGGGCCCGGTACGCACATGACAGCAACCGAAAGTCCTGGCAAAAAAAACTTCAAAACCGACGGGGAAAAAAACAAATCCCTAAAAAAGAGGGCAAGTTAAAGAGGGGTGGAATGTTTCACGACGTGTTGTAAATCTCCAAAAACGAATGACCACTACATTGTGCCTGAAAAAGGAAGGAAAAAGGAAAGGCCTAAAAAAAAAGAGATTGGGGACGCATAGCTACTGTGTCTATTAGGAGTTCTTCTTGGTAAATGGGGTGCGGTTCCCAATCCGGTCGGGGGGGGGCTTAAGCGCGAGGGGACCTTGGGAGGGCTTAAAAGTTTGGTTCCTTGCTTCTCAGTCAAAGTCGAATCATGGGGGGGGAAACCTCGAGGAAAAAACGTCCTCCGTTCAAAGGAAAAAACGCCGAACACCCTCAACTTAGTAAAAAGACTCAAAAAGGGAGGGCAGCGGGGGGCGCCCCCGGACTAACTAAGAACTGTCAATTTTACAAAAATCTGGAAAAGTTCGAAAAAGAAAAATGGGTGCACCCGCATCCCGAATCACGTACCATAAAAGAAGGGCTCATGCGGCTGCTGCGGGCCGACTCAATCTCGAAGGGTCAAGAAAAAATGGAGATAGCCTCCCCCAAACTTGTCTAAGTGAGGGTGAGGTTGAAAAGTGACGTTGTTTGGGTGAGGCACGTGGTAGGAACCGGCCATGCTCGCTCTCCTTAAAAAATGGTAACCGCAAAAAGGTTAGAAGCCAGCGGCCGCGTAAAGGCCGGGGCCACGGCGTAAGAAATAGTGGGACGAGGGCAAAGGAAAACGGTTTTGTTGAAATAAGTCGCTTCTAAAGGAAAGAACCCCCGTAGGTTTCTTGCGAGAGGGAGTCCTCGAAGCGGCATTTACGGCAGGTACGTCTCCGGCGGGTAGAAAACCAGGGAGGAGCTCCGGGAAAAAAATGAATCACAACACCGTCGCAGCCCGTTGGGGGCAAGCCGTATGCAAAAAAAAATTAATTTGGAAGCTAATTACCCAGAATCCGCGCAAAATCGCAAGGGGAACCTAAACTTGTGGGGAAAAAAGTCAACTGGGCGGGTGAAAAAAGAGGGCTTGTCAGGGGTAGGGGACTGGACTCGGGGTTGGCACCCATCAGGTTGAAAAAAGGGGCCTAGATCAAAAGGTTTCTTCGGCGACTAAATCGATATCACGGAAAATTCATCAGGAGTAACTAACTCATTACCGGGAAACAAAGGGGGGAGCGTTGTCTAAAGGGACGAGGTCACGAATTACCTGAATTCTAAGGCATTGGGTCCGAATGGAAGGTAGAGAGACCAACCTACGGCCTCAAAAAGCAAGAAAAAAACGGGGGTGCATCCCCAAGGACGAACTTGCTAGGATAAGGGATTCCGCTGCGGAGAGGGCTAGCCTTGAGGTTGTTCTTGTTACAAACACCGTCCCGCTGAGCGAAAAGGGGGTGTCTCCAAAAAACGTAAGAGGATGGCCTTGTCAAAGGCTGCCGGGTGACGGGAGAGGACTGCCTTCCCCGCTTGGTCGAAGAGTGCCTTCCTCTACACTGATCCGCAGAAACTCTCAACAACACAGGAATGCTAAATAGATCCTTGGGACGGAAAACCAATTCCAAAAAAAGGGCAAGGGGACGCGCTCGAAAAGAAGCAAAGGTACCCCGGCCCGAAGAAGAAGACCCGTACCAGCACACCGTCGCTAACAACCCGCAATTCGATAAGACGGGGGGGAACTTGATTCTTTGAAGAAAAACAAAAATTTCAGAGAAAACTGAAAGCCTCCAGGGGAAAAAAAGCAACCGGTTCCCACAGTGGATCACCCGCTGAGGGCCTTGCACACGCCCTAGACCCTAATCAGGACCTTCCTCCACCAAAAACTCCCCGATCGAACAGTGTTCCGTAAGAAAATCGAAAACTCAAAAACAAGTCTCAAGGACCAAGCTTCTGCAGGAATTACCTTTTTCAAGGGAAATGCCTTGCCGCCGGAAGCGTACCGCGCGAAGCACTCGCACCACGTCAACCAAAAAAATTCCTAATCCTCGAGGGAATATGGGTGTCAAAAGAAAAAGCAAGAAATCGTTACCGGGAAAAAAAATGCATACCAAAGGGGGAAACACGGAAGACGAGGGCCGTGCACAACCTATAAACCCTCACAAATGGTCATTACTTGTCGGTTAAAAAGGAAGTTTCGCCATACATTTTAAAGAGGGGGGGGGAAGAACCGAAAAAGCAAAAGAAAGGTGAAACCTTCCAACAACGAACCTAGGCACCGTAAAAACGGGCCTTACAGGTGTAGTTTTTTTCACTAAAGGTCCGAAGCAAAAAGGTTTAACGTGGGGAAAAGAGCCCTGCAGAAAGAGCCGAACGACCGGCCTGACCGAAAAACTCCCAAAAACTACTTGGCATCTCAGGTGGCTTTAGATCATCAAAGGGGAAGGAACACATCCCAAAAAAAAAACAAAAAAAAAAAGGGACAATCCAACCTCACCGCCGGTCTTCTCTCTCCACTGCCCCCGAATCGGGTCTTCTACCGAGGGGACTCGCAAAAAAGGGGAACAACGCAAAAAAACCAAGAAACAAGAGCGCAAATGAACGGGGAGACAAAAGCCCTCATCCGGTCACCAAGCGCCCTCCACTTTGGGGAAGAACGTCGCCAGGAGAGTGGACTAAAACAACAGAATATCCGGCCTGCCGTGAAACGGGCGGCAATTAAACCGCGCAGTCGCCCTCCGCCGTGCTGAAACTAAAGTTAAATGGAGGAGGGCTGGGTAGGGCACAACAGTCCCGGGGAGGTTCTCCACGTCTAGAATGGATCACTTGGAGAAGAAAAAAAGTATGCAGTCGATGGACCCTGACACTCACGTGAGAAAAATGTTAAAGACTAAGGAGGGCTCTTGACTATTCTTAAAAAGGGTAAACAAATTAGGGAGAGGAGAATTAATTCGGAAAGGCGTATGAGGTCAACAAGAGGAAAGGAACCTCATGGAAAAAAAAACCTCTTCACTACATGACTGGGGTTTCTCATTCAAAAGAAAAAAACCTTCCACTTCATCCCGAAAAAGGCCCAGCGAACGAAAAAAACAAACCCCCTGGAAAAGACGGCCAAGGAGGAACACCGACCCCTCCCACCCTCATTTTATACCACTAACGGACTTGACTTCCAATCTCCAGGAAAGAAAGGGACGGCAGACAAGGAAGAAGTGGAAGGGACGTACTGGGGAAGAACTACTAGGTACACAGGTTCACTTAATTGTCCGCAATAGACGAATGCGACTGTATGTCAAATTTATTGGGGGAGGGGGAGGAAACTTGGACGTGGAACGCTGGGACAGAACGACCTAGAGGTGCGTAAAAATACAAGACGGCAAAGGGGAAATGACGGGAAGAAGAGGGCAGAGGGGGAAATGACCGACCGCCAAAGGGTGAAAGATCGCCGCCAACCAGGCCAAGGAGACGGCCTCGCGTTTCATAGGAATAGGCACCGTTATCGGGTCACATCTTCTGGATGGCAGAAAGGGGGGGGGAAGGCTTGGGGAGAAAATAAACACGCCTAAAGGAGGGGAATCGCCATTTCCTAAGGTAGGTGTTAGGCGCAAGCGCTAATTTCCTAGCAGAGTTTGAGCAGGGGGGGGGGGGGGGGGGGCAAGACCTCGCAAAAAAAAGGGACGGGTCCTTACCCAAGTAAGTGGGGGAATAAATTCTAAGTCTCTCAGCAATCTGAGCTGAGGGAGAGGAAACAAAAAAAAAAGGATTGGTGAGAGTTATGCGAGCGACATAGGAGGCAAATCACTCCATTGATAAACGGGATTGTAATAAACTGACACGGGGGAAAGAGGAAAAAAGAAGGAGAGGTCAAGCTAAAAAAACTCGGAGAAGGACCGGAGGTCAATCCAAAAGTGGTAGTCACTGAAGTTGTCCAGAAAAAGGGGGCAGGGTTCAGGCAAAAGGAAAGTGAAAGCCGCAGGCAATTGGGCCACCCCCGTGCGCAAGCCCGTTGTCTCCAACAGGCCGGTAAAGGTATGGGGAAAACGGCAAAGGGACAAGCCAATTTTGAAGGAGAAGGGGGGAATGGGAGGGAGGAGGGGACCCACAAAGGGGGCGAGCTGGACCATTCGCGCCCCGGGCGTCGTACCGCAGAAAAGATTGCAAGGGCCTCAAGCAGGGGAAGATGCAAACCAAAGGAAAAAATAAAGAAACGAAAGAGGAGAAAGAAATATCGAGGGGACATATAAGGGGGGGCACCGAATTTTCGCGACTCGGCCGCCAAAAAAGGTTTATCGTACAAACTGCAATGGATTACGCAGTCCAGAAGAGGGGTAACGCTTAACTTGGAAGGAGTTGGGGGACGGGAAGGACGAGGCCGCGTCAGGAAGGGGGGGTGGCTCTTCGGGTGATTACTTTGTAGAAAGGGGGCTCTGTATATAGTTCCCTGGCGGGGGGTTAACACTGAGAGAGAAGGGGTAAAAAAAAAGAGAGCAAGCGTAGAGGCCAGTTCCATGTAACCTCAACCAGACCGTTAAAGAGCACTTTGTCCATCGGGGCATCCACGCTAAGCTCAGGTAGGCGACGGATAAGCTGTGACCAGGGAAGGGGGGGAAAAAGGCAGAGGGTTCGAGGGGAAAAAGGAATCCGGATTTCATCTAAAAGTAATTGCATCCTCGGGGCTGACTCCGAAGGGAGGCCGAGCACTGAAGAAAAGGGGTTCAGAAAGGAAGGGAAAAAAGACGTCCACGCAGTGGAGAAACCAGAGTACTACGTTGGACAGGGGGGTATTTTGTCGTGAGGCAAGGGGGGGTCCGGGCAAGATAGTCGAAGAGGAGGAGTCAAGGTTAGAGTAGGAAAGGGGGGGGGAGGCAATCTTCACCGCCCCGCTGACCGGGGAAAATTCGTTGCGAAAGCCTCCGTTGCTGGGGAATTGATGAAAGGAGAGGGAGAGGTGAAAAAAGGTCGGTGGGGGGGGGAGAGGGGAGTAAGGGGAAAGGGAAGGAGGCAGGTTTCCGGGAGGATATCGCGTCAGAAACCGTCCAAGGGATAGCAAACGGCCCCATGCCTGGGATAAGCTTGAAACACTAACAAAGAGGTGGGGGACTGCCAAAACCGAAAAGGGGACGGTAGCGAAACGAGGAAGTTCAGTAACCTTTATGGGGAAATCCTATGTGTCCGATGAAAAACTAGTGTACCGCCCTCCGCGGTGGGAAGACTGTGATAAGAAAGAAAAGGGCTCAATGACAGGGGGAAGAACGTGAGAATGACCGACGAGGCATTTACACCATCATGCTGAGGAGATGAAAAAAAAAAGGGAGGGATTAGATCGACTAAGTCCTCCGACCTCTCACGCTATCAGGAAGAACAGGGGGAAGAAAATAGATGAAAAGGAGTATGCGACCGGGAAAAAAGAAAAACTGTGGAAGTTACTTGTGACTTATTCCACTAAGGCCTTAGGCAGGGTTAATTGTCTGGGGAAAACACCATCGTGGGAGGGATGCCCAATGGGGGAAAGAAAGGGGTTGGACATCAAAAAGGAAGGAAGGCCGGACTCTTGATTCCAGCTTGCCTTACCAATTCTTTGTGATTTTCTCAAATTAAACCTAGGCTTCTGGGGAGGGGTTGCTAAACCGGGTCAGGGGGGGAGGGGGAGGGACGAAGGTGCGGAGAGAGGGAGGGAAAGAGGAGTGGACCGAGAGCGGACCGGCAAACTCGGGCTGCGTGTGTCGGCGGAGGTCTCGCTCGAGAGCAACACCACCATTAGTAAGAAAGAAGAAGATTAAGCTTGGCCAGTCCTAAGGACGTCCGGTTCCTGGAAAGAGAGGGACCAACTAACCCTGAAAAAAAAGAAAAAAAAACATCCTCAGAGCTCGCCAAAAAAAAAACATGTCACCGGCGCGTCGAACCAAGCGCTTAAGATCGAGAAAGACAATAACCCCAGAAGCGAAAAAAAGGGGAAGGTTTAAAGCAAGAGAAGGAGGACCTGGTGGAACGCCGAAAGGGTGGAACCATCCGCTTGTAGAAGCCACTCCAGCAACACTTTACGTTGAACATCCTCAACAGTCACAGGCCTTAGAAAAGCCGGAGGTCTGCCAAAAAGGGGAAAAAGACGGCACCCAGCGCACGCAAAAACAGTTCGTGCCCACTTACAGATAAGACACTTGGGCACTGCTTGAAAGAACAAAGCGATCTCTGAGTTGGCAAACGAGCACAAAAGGAAGGCCAAAGGGGACCATCCAAAGAAAGTAAAGAAAATTCTCGAGTCCGCACCATTAGCCCCATCCCTTATCAAATCCAAGACGCTGACAAGCTCCAAGTGAGGGCGGACCCAAGGAAAGGAGAAGAGGTAGAGGAAGACACAGGGGTGCCGGGAAGGCGACATTCCTTCTGAGGGTTCTAAGACTTCAAGGGACTTCCGGAAAGACCGCGAAGGGAAGAAAACCTACGGGGGAGGGGTGGATACATGAGCAAAGGAGAGGAGACAATTTCCTTGACGGTTGTGAAAGACTCGTGCTTCCGCTGAAGGGACCACGTAACAAGGAAGAAAACCGAGCCGGGGGAAGGGGGACGAAGTCCTCGACACCTTCATAACCTTTAACCCGACCAGAGGGAGGCCATCCAGAAGAACTAGTCCTCCAAAGCGGCAGAAACGGAGGACAGCAGTGCGTTGCTTGAAATAAAAAGGCTCAAACCGAGGGGAAATAAGGGAAAACGAAAGGCCAAAAAAGAGAAACTGCCAAATCAACCAACCCGGTTAAAGACAAGGGGGAATCAAAACAGTCTCCAGACCAATGACCTCAAGAGAACCGGTCGAGTGGGGGGAAGAAAGCGGAAAGGGAGCTCGAAAAGAAGGCCCAGCTAAACTACCGGTGGAACTCCCTCCCAGCTGGCGAATTTAAGGAAGGAGGAGTTTAGAGGGAGGGGGAAAAAATAAAGGATCCTTGGGAACAGTACCCGCAGCACCAAAAAAAAAAGAACCCAACAAACCCCAATAAGAACAAAAACAAAAAAAAACCAAACGACACAAAAAAAAAAAAAAAAAATGGGGGGGGGGAGAGATGGGGGAAGTGACCCCAGCTAGTTGCTGCCGTCAAAAGTAAAAAGTGATAGGAGCAACAGGGCCCTCCAGAGACTTTAGCCTAGGGGAGAAAGGAGGAAGCAGGAACCGGGCCTGTCGTGGGAAAAACCGTTAATTATACCGTTCTCTAGGGAAACTGAGAACAAGGTCCGCCCCGCCGAGCGAAACTGACGGCTCAAAACAATCCCAGTAACTGAAGATCACCCCTAAGGGAAAAAGATATCACAATAAAGAAAGGGAAAACAACGAACCTTAAGAGAGCTGCCCGACCTAAAACAACGCCACCCCCACACACCGGGATCGAACATATTAATGGGGGGAACAAGATAGCTCCTAAAGGGGGGGAAGGGAATCAGAGGTTGCTCAAAAGGAAAGGGGGAGGTCGGAATTCGCTCCGATGTCTAAAACATGGGAAGGGACAACAAAGGGAAATAAAAATCGGAAGGAATCAACATATGAGAAGGGGCGAGGTAAAATGGAAAGGGTCCGAAATGGGAGGAAGGCAGGTTCCCCAGCAGACCAGTGGGGAGGTAATAGTTCTGCAGGAAACGCCCCGACAAGAAGGGCCCTCGCAAGCCGCAGTTGGTCCCCAGGAAAGCCCATGAAAATGATCGGGAAGAAAAACAAGGGCCGGGAAGGGGGGGTCAAGAATGCTGTATGACCATTCTGCAGGAGGCCAAAAGAAAAGGCTGGGAGGAAAAGCTGCGGTAAAGGGGTATTCCCAAGGGAAAAGAAGTCACGTTAGGGAAACTGGAAGTCGGGGGATGTCAGGACCATCTGGAGAGATTGAAGGAGAAGGAGGGTGGGTATCTGCACGAAGGGATCAGAACGGTGGAAGTAAACGGAAACAATAAGGGGGCCTCGACGACAAAACACTCCGGGGGCACACAAAGGAGAGTAGGGGGGGGGGGGAATACCAGGAAGCATCCTAAGGGTCGAAAAATCTCTAAATCGGATAAATGGATTCGAAAGGGGAGGGAAAGGTAAGGAAAAGAAGGATTGCTAAAAAGGGTACAGGAATGGATGAGGGGGGCCCTTGAAAGCTTCGAAAAAATTAAAAACTGCCAAAGTAATTAGGGAGAGAAAAAACGCGGACGAATCAGAATCAAACCCATCAATGGACCTTTCCGGTCAATGGAGGAGGTCAACGAGGCGGGGGGGAGTGGAAACCAGTCCCGGAAGAAGGGGGAGGAAAAGGGGGAGCAACCCATAAGCCAGGTTTCCTGGCAGATTCCTTGAGCCGTGTGAGACTCGGAGGAATGTCCCCCGGGGCGAAGGATTTTGCGCAGGGGAATGGGGGAGAAAGGGGGGGGGGGGAAAGTGACCAAAGACAGGCGGCGGTACAAGGACGGAAAAAAAGGAACGAACAGCAGACAGTCAAGCATCGGATGGAGGGGGGAAGAGTAAAAGAGGAAAAAAACGGGAAAAAACGGAAGCCAACCAATCCGAAAAATCAAAAAAGAGTCACGGGGGAAGACAGAGGGGGTAGGGGTGTGAAGGGAAAGAATTTGTGAACGGGGAAACCCAGGGCCGTTCAAGAAAAAATCAGCCCAACTGACGGTTACTGCTCCGACAAAGGGGGGATCGAGGAGAAAGGGGGATGGAAAGTCAGGTTAAAAGAGAAGAGGGGGGGTGGTCGAGTCTTGAGAACTTTTAGGGGAGGGTTTATTTTCCGCGGAACGGGGAGTCGGGAAAGGGTTGTCGCTCGGGGAGGAGAAGGGACCGTGGGGGGGAGGGCTGGGAAATCTAAAAGATTGGGGGGTGGAATGCGAAACACAGTTTCTGGGCGGCGGGACCGTTCGCAAGGGGCCGAGCAAGCCTGGGAGAAAAGTCAAGGGAGGGGTTAAACAAACAATACGAACACCCCACCTCGGAAGGTCAACTGAGAAATCAGAGGGGATGGAGATTGGGAAAATAACCTTCAAAGGTCTCTACTAAAAAAATGCGGAAAGTTATGGGGGTCCTGGGATTGAAAAAGATCCAGGGGGTGGGGCACCCGGCATCATCGTCCTTCCAAAGCTAACCGGTGTTTAGGGTTACTGGCGGGGGCGATTGGGGAAGAAAAGGGGGGAATAAGGGGAAGGGAGATAGGGTCACCTGGATTCACCGACTACGTGGAAAATGGGCTTGCGATTTTGGGCAAAAAAATGAACCGGGGGGTGTGCCTTCGCGCAGGCCACTTTTGGGAGGACGTAGAGAAAAGGGGGGGGGGAGGGAAAGGGGATAAGCAGATGCCCATAAAGTTAAGGGGAATGGCAAGACAGGGTTATTCGGGGGGCCCCCAACCTTTCGGGGTGGGGAGAGGGAACGGGGGGGGTGGAAAGGGGGTGGGGGGTGAATTACCGTTTGACTCAGGACACGTCGATGGTTTGAAGGTCGGTGGCCGGACTAAGAAGAATCTCTTTGGAAGAAGGAGGGTTCGAAGAAGGGGGAAAGAACTCAAACACACCGTCAACCCTTGAAGGTTCTCCCTCAGAGGGGAATCAATGTGATACCCCGGCCCGCCCAGGAAGGGAAGGTGGGCTACGGGGGGGGGAAAGGGGAATTCAAAAAAGAGGGGGTACGGGCAGGGTGAAAAAGTTCCGCCGAGCAAAGAAAAAGTCGAAGAGTCAAATCCGTGTGCTGCGCAGAAAGTTCCTGAAGGGGACAGGCCCTAAAGGATTTATTTAAGGGGAGGAAAAAAAATAAGGGAAAAGACTGGGATCTGAGGGGAAAGTGACAAAATCGAACGACCCGGAATCCTGGACTTGGAAGGGGTTGGTGAGGCGACGGGAGGGGGGAGCAGCGGGAGGAAAGAGGAAGGCAAAGGGGACCAAAGGGAAAGGGAAAATCTAAGAAAGCTGAGCTCTCCACTTGAAAAACTAAGGGTGAAAAAGAGTCAACGGGGGGAGCAAATATCGGGCAGGGGAGGCCTGGGCTGATAGGGAGGAGAGTAACAAAACCGGCAAGAAAAGTGGAGGGCGTTGGGGGGGGGTTCCCGTGGTCCCAGCCAAAGGGGTCATAACAAACATGGAGGGAACAGGGGGCCAGCTTAGAAATAAGTACTGTCAAAAATTCCCTGTTTCGAAAAGAACCCGAAAGCGGAAAAGCTAAAGGGTTGGGATGAAAAAGCCGGGGAGCTCGTCGGATGCTCTGAAATGGCGGGTGACGAGAGTGTGACCTAAAGGGGAGAAAAGGACTGCAGAAAAGGTTCAGAGACACCGAATCTCTCAGAAAAAAAAAAAAATGAAGGAGCGAGGGGAGGAGAGAGGGGGAAAGGAGGAAGGAACCTCCTCCACAAAGAAGCAAGAGGGCCGGAAGCGCTCCGGTCGCTCCTACCGCACCTCAGCGAGAAAAAAACAAAAAAAAAGAAAAAACCGAGAAGAGACCCGAAACACCTCCAGAAGAAACGGGGACGGATCGGTGAGGGAAAAAAAAAGGGGTCTCCCGGAAAGGGAGGGGGGGCAAGATGCAGCCGACAACCCTGGTCCCCTCCTTCCGTGTATTACACAACGCTTGAAACTGGAATGTGACAAACCACTCGGCGTGGGAAAGCGGAGCAGGTTGTTCTCTACAAACCAGAAAGGAACTGCAAGGGAAAAAGGAAGGGGGGTCTGAGGAAAAAGGGGGGGGAAAGCGACAAAAGAGGAACGCTCAAGGGGAGTCACGGGGAACGGTCTGCAGATTAAAGGAAAAAGACACTAAAAAACCTGCCTAGCCTTCGCCCCTGCGGAAGAAAGAATCCAGTGAAAGGGAAGAGGGGAAAGAGTGGAACCAGGGGGGGGGGAAAAAGTGCCCCTTTCAAAGAAAAGGTTCTCATCTCTCTCACAGGCTCCCCACGTGAAAAAGGAAAGAACGGACAAACCCGCGTGGATCACGAAAGTAGCAGAAAGATTCCTAGGAACTTAGGAAGGCAAAGGACGGCCATAGGGAGGGGATTTCAACTAAGCTGGGGAAAAAAACGGAGGCAAGAAGTAAAAGGGAACTGGCCGACGGGGGGGGGTGAAACAATAAGAAGGAGAGGAAGGGGGGGGGGGGGGGGGGGAGGGACGGCCTAAGGGGGATTTGCGCCCGGCCGCGCTATCCAATCAAAAAAAAAAATGCCAAGCGTCCAGTCTGCCAGTCCAAACGACCATAGAAAAAACCGGGACTTCACAAAGGTAACGGAAGGAACAAGAAAAGGGGCAAAACAGAAAAAAAAGAAAGTGAGGGCCAGCCCGCCTCCCGGGAGGGAGTCAGCATCCGAGGACTCCTCGTAACTAAGGAATACTCGGCTAGAACGTGACCAACCTCAAATGCACAGGCGCTCAGGGGGAAAGGGGACTAAAAAAAAAAAAGAAAGGCAAAAAAGAAAAGAAAAAAATTGAAATAAGGCACCCTACTTTTCGCTGGTGATCTATCATCTCCAGTACCAATTCGTAACTCGGGACCTACCCTCCCGGAAAGACTGGGGGTCGGGGGAGAGGTCACCGGGGAAAGACGGAAGGCGGGTGGGGAAAAAACACCGATTTCGTGAGCAAAAGAGAAAAAAGACCTCTGTGGACTCCGCGCTGGACGAGGAAAAGGGGAGGAGGAGAAAAAGGGGGGCTGAAGAAATCCTAGAGGGGAGAAGATTGAGCAGCCAGTGGGAAAGAAAAAAACTTACCGGAATTCTGAGAGGGGCATCGTAGTGGGCGAAAAAAGCAAAAAACCAAGAGGAAGGATAAATGGGGGACGTGGGGAAGTACACAGAGGGACACGGCGTAAAGGCCGCCCGCTTCGCCGGAAAAAAACAAAGGGACAGCAAAGGAAAAATCGGGAACCCTGAATCCAGAAAAAAAACCAAAAGGGGGGTCAACGAAACCAAGAGAACATCCGAATTCTTCAGGGAAAAGATAAGGGGGGAGACTATCCGTGGGAAAGGAATAAGAGGGGGTAGCTCGGAAAAAGGGGTTATTCTGTCAGCCCCTTACTAGGGAAAGAATGCAAAATCGCCCCACTGGTCACAACAGTATCGGGAGAAGAGGAGAGAGGGGGGGGGGGAGGTCCAGGGGGGGGCGTGGGTAGGTCGCCGTTCTGTCAGCTGGAGGAGGAAAGCGTTGTACTCTGATGCTGGTACGGGGACGACGCCCCGGGCGTCGTGGGGAAAAACATCGCTAGGGGGAAAAAATGGGAACGAAAGACACAGTCCAGGGAGGAACAACGGTTCGCAAACCGAGACGCCTCTTCGAAGGGTTACAAGGCAAAAAGGGGGGAACAAGGGTACCGGCACTCAGGAGCGGGCAAAGGAGTAAAAAAAGAACGTGGGAAAAAACCCAAGAATTGCAGGAGGAGGGGGGGGTGGAAGTCAACGCCTCACGTTCGGGAAAAAAAGAAGACCCAGTGCCGGCGGACAAAAGGATGGGCATCGGGAGAGCAAAGTTAGGGAGGAAGGGGTGGGGGAGCTAGGGGGGAACGGTGCGGAAAAAACTGACGGGTCAAGGAACACAAGAAGTTACGACTACCATGCCGGGAGAAAAGAGAATTACTGCGAGAAAAAGAGAGACAAAAAAAGGGGGGGGGAAAAAAGGGAAAAAGATTGGATGCGTCGTACATGGTGCTCTGCCTCCCTACGTTGCAAAAAGGGGGGCGTGAAAACAAGTGGTGAAGTGGGGAACGTCGAAGGGAAAGGAGAAGGCAAAGTTCAGAGAAAGGAGGGAAAATGAGAACACAGAGAGGGGGGGGAACGGGGAGAGGGAAAACCGCATCACCATGACCAGCAAAAGGCAAATTGAAGTAAAAGCAAACGGGGGGCAGAAAAGTCCAGACTCCGGGGGAAGGAGGGATCAGACCCGGCAGCAGAAAGGGAGGGGACCAAGCCGGGCAACTATTGCCTGAAAGGGGACCTGGTCAATAAACGCTAATCCGTGAGGCCGTCTACTAGAAAAGGGTGGGGGGCAAAAATTGGAAATTGGGGAGAAAGGAGGGACCAAAAGACAGGAAAAGGGGACAAGGAAAGGGGGAAACGGTTCAGAAAGGGGGGGGACAAAAGAGGGGGTACGCACGCGGGACTTTACCCGCTGCCCGAAGAAAAAGAAAAAAAAAAACACGTGCTCTCCTCACAAAAAAGGGCCATCGTAGGGGTCAGGAGATTGGATGGGGGGGTTTAACAGGAAAAAAAGGGTGGAGGGGAAAAGCGAGGGCGAGGAGCCTTCAAATGGGAAGAAAAAAGACGTAAAGGCCGCGGAGCGGGGTGAAGATCTGAGCTGGAGGGGGGGAGAGAGGATGAAAAAAAAAGGCGGAGGGGGGAGGGGGAATGAGGGGGGCGTGGGACGCTTCGGGAGTTGGGAGGAGGGTTGCGAGATTTTGATGAACTGGAGAAGGGGAGAGGGGGGGTGGAATGAAAAAAAAAGAGACAACTGGGACGAGGGGGGGCTGTTAACCTGAGGGTCGCCATGTGGAAAAAAAAACCGAAAATTAAAGACGTGTGCCGCGCCGACGACACAACGCCGGGACAAAGAGAGCAAACCTAGTAGAAGGCGGGTGGATAAGACTCAGAAAAGAGACTGAGAAAAGGATAAAATTAACTTCCTCGGGTAGAATGCTGGGGAAAACTCACAAGAGAAGGAACGGAACGGGGGGGGAAAGGGGGCGCAGCACGTCTTTTTTCTTTTCTGGGGAAAACTTGGCCATACAAGCGTCCTTAAACATGGACTCAGTGAGGACACCACTGAAATGCAAGGGGAGGGGGGAGGTGTCAGGGGGGGGGAGCGTGGGGGGGGATGGACCCGAGGAGGAGTGTTATTACCGTCCATTTCGCTATTCTGGAGAAAAGGGGGGGATTCGTCTCTGGTACAAACCACTTTTTTTAGGAAAAGAGAAGGGAATCGAAGGGAGAAGGGGGGGGGGGGGGGGGACTGCTTTGCTTAGGAAGGGAGGGGGGAGGCTGGATAGACGGCTTCCCGTGTCCCCGGGTATGGTGAAGAATTTGAACTCAAGGGACTTTCTTAAGAAGTGGGAAAAAAGTCGATGGTCCTTAGCGGGAAAGGCCGAGGAAAAGAGGAAGGGGAAGGTCCTTAGAAAGGGGAGAAACGGGAGCGCAACCACCGTTCACCCCGGAAAGTATTAGACCCTCCCGGGGGTGAAAAAATGTGACAACGACACCTTCGTTCGGAGGGTCCACGGCCGTAGGAAGAAAAAGACCATCGAGGAGAGAAAAAAGAGGGGATGGAACTAAAAGGAAGGGAAAAAGGCCATGGGAGGAAGGACCAGGACACCCTCCTCCAGTTTCCTTGAATACTGAAAATACGTCCGTCAGAAGGTCAAGGAAGAGCCTGAGATGAAAAGAAAAATGGAGCTGAGTTCAGTTGGGACACTTTTTAAAGGAAAAGGAGTAAGGAAGGAGGGGGGTCAAAAGGGAAGGGGGGAGGAAAGGTAGGAGGATACGGCAGTCGGGGAGGAAAGAAGATTTGTTAATGCAGAAGAGGGAAAAGAAGACAATGGCGAAAAAAGGTTATGGCGTGAACTGGGTAAGGGAAGAAAGGGGGGATGGCCGCAAGACAGGGGGGCAGCAGGGAGGGGAGGAGGGGGGGAAAAGAATTAAGAAAAAGGCTAAAAGAGGGGGCCGGGCCTGACACCCTTGAAGCTGGTGAGAAAACCAGCATAGTTAACTTCTCTTACTCTGTATAAAGTGGGGGACTGCATTCATCTCTTGTCCAGGGGTGTTTAGGGGATCATCAAAAAAGGGGAAAACAGGAAACTGCATCGAGGGGGGTAGGAAAGGGACCGGAAGGAGGGCGTGTGGTCTTTTTCGGATCTCTTAGTTCCTTTGATTAAAAAGGAGCTTGAAAAAAAAAAAAAAATACGCCAGGGTAGGATACCTCTCAACGAGAATCTCTAAAAAACAAAGAGAGAGGGAAATAAGGGAGGAGAAAGCAGGAAGAGAGTCCAAAAACAAAGACAACAAAGGGCACGCATCGGTGAGGTCCTCTCTCGGTCAGACCCTCACTTCCAACCCAGCTTCGCTCAAAGATCAATCCCAAAACGCGAAAATCTCCGTGGAGGGAAAAAAAGAAAAAAGAAACTCGACCTAGGGGGGGGGGAAGAGGGATTAGAAGAAACCCGAAGGATAAACGGACGTGTCAAACTATTCTCCCCGCGAAAAAAAGTCCTGCTCCTTAATCATTCGGAGAAAGGAAACTGTGAAGACCACAGTTGAAGAGGGAAAACTCTTTAGGAAAAAGGGGCCTCTAAGCATCAAGAAAGACGAAGGACCGACGGTCCTGCTTCAGGAAACTAGTCCCGTAAAGGCCGCAGAAAAGGGAGGGGAGGAAAGGAAAGAGGCATACAAAAGGAGGGAGAAGGGCCAATTGGGAAAGGAAAGAATATCTCCGGTAACCGCTGCCAGGGAAGACGGCGTTAAAAATCCCAGGTACATTATGGCAATCCAAGAAAAATCGGAAGAGAAATTAAAAGTTATGGGGGGGGGGGGGGAAAAGGGAAAGCAGACTCCATCGTCTCCACGAAACCTCAAAAGGGAACGAAGGCAACCACAGGGGAAAAAAACCCAAGGACGATACTGCCGGGAGAGGGGTGGAAGGAGGGAAGGTTCGGGAAGAGGGGCATGGGGGGGGAGACTGGGGCTCCGCTGTGGACGTGGAAGCCGAAGGAAAGAACGCCCTACCCTGACACCGACGGGGGGAGGGTTGAACAAGGGAAAAGGCAAAACGGGGGGTGCAGTGCAGCCTAACTTGGAGGAACCGAACCGTGGCGGCGCAGACCTGAAAAGGAAAACTCCTCTCAAAAAAAGAGAAAAGAGACAAAAATCCTACGGCAATGCGAGAAAAAGGGGAAAGAGGGGAAGGGGGAAACAAGGAAGGAAAATCATCAAACCTGGTCACAGGATCCGCACTAAGTAGGAAGAAGAAAAAACTAAAACCTTTCCACAGGAAAGGATCCAGAGGAACTCAGCTGGATGCAGCGGACCAAAAATCGTGAGGAGGGGGAGGAACCGCTTGGCAGGTCACCCCTATTTAACCTCCTCCTATAAAAGTAAAAAGAGACAAGGGGGGGACAAAACCAAAGGTCATAGCATAATCAAGACATGAAAAAAAGGACGGAGGGGTCGCAGGGGGGGAAGAAATCGGGGGGAAAGATCTAAGGAAGGAAATTCCCTTGAAGAAAAAGGCGCTGCCTCGCCCTTCTGTCCCCGAAACCGTACGGGTACCGGGGGAAAACCTTGAGGGGAAGGGATTCTTGGAGCGGGGAAAACATAAGAGGGAAAAAAAGTAAGGGCGGGCGAAAAAAACTCGCCGATCGTGTTCGAGGGAGAGGGGAGGAGTGAGTCCAAGGGAGGAAGAAGAGTCGGGAGCCGATGGGGATAGGAAATCGAAAGGGTACATCTGTGGAGAAAAAAAAAAAAAATGAATTCTTACACTAAAGACAGATTCAAAAAAGTGGGCTCGGCCAAGGCACTACAACTAACTGTTCTCAGGAAAAAAAGGCAAAGCGTCCAAATGAAGAAAGAACACAATTGGACAAGAGCGCAACCGCCAAAGGCCGGCGGCAGCGAAAAAACCATCCAAGGAAAGACACCGCAAGGCTTGGACAAAAATGGAAGGGGGGAAGGGAAGAAAAGATGAAAAGGGGGGGAGAAAGGGATCAAAGACTACGGAAAGAAGAAGGTCCGATCCCGAGGCTCAGGACCTTGGGAGAATACAACCTTGACGAAGTGCAAGCTGCATCAAGTCCCCTAGAGAGGGACAGAGTGCTAAAAGAGGGAGGGGGAGGAAGGGGTGGTCTTTGGGGAAGTCCCGGTTCAGAGGGGTGAGTGCGGGGAAAGGAGGGGTTCAGGGGGGGAAAGAGGGAATTTCAGGCGACCCGGGGACTTGGAAAAAAGAATCAGGTCTTGTTGTTGACCTTCCACTACGCACAAATAAAAAAGGGGAAAGGAACAAAGGAAAAGGGATACTGAGAGGGTCACGGCTTGGTATATGGACCAAAAGTGGGGGAAAGAAGGGGCCCGGGCAGACGGAGGAAATTGAAGGACCCATAACGGGAAAAGGAGGAGGGGAGGTGTGAAAGTCAAAAGGAAAAAACCCGAAACTGGGCTTGTTTAAACTCCAATTTGCCTCAATGTCCACATGAAGGGATGGAGTGAAAAATCTTTATCTCAAGAAAGGGGAAAATTTGGGGACTGCAGAACACTTTGGGGCCCTTAGAAAAGAAAGGAAAAAAGGAAGGGAAAGACTTAAAAAAAGAAAGGGGGGGGCAAGAGAAATCAGGAGGAAGAATGTCCATCTATCGCTCACCATCGAGAGCAAAAGGAGGGGGAGAGAATTGGAAGAAGAACAAGTGTAGATCGGCCTTCAACCTCCTGTGAGTCAAAAAGTTAGTGGGGGGGGGGGAGGGAAAGAGGGGACCTCAGAGGAAAGGGCTGGAGAAGGGAATTCATCAGAGCTACACCTATTACGGAGACAAAAAGAAGGAAAAGTGGTGGACCCGAAAAAAAATTGTTCAACAAGGGTCAGAGGTCTGGTGCATGGGACTCAAAACCGGAGCACTGATGGGGAGGAAGAAAAAAAAGTTAGAAAAGCAAAGGGAGGGGAAAAAGAGAAGGGCAACACGAAGTTGAGGGATTCGGGGATATTAAGACTTTCGCTTTGACTCCCTGCTCCTGGGGGAATATCAGGAAGGGGGAAGGGAAATTTCCATCAAGGCTTAAATCGAAGGGCAAAAACTTAGGGGGGAAAGAAAGAATCAAGGGGGAAAATAACTCGGTTGAATCGAAAAAATGCCACAAAGCGAAAAGGGCCCACATGAAAACCGCAAGAAAGGGGAGCAAAAGAGGAGGTGGGGGGGGAGAAAGAGGAGGGGAGTAAGTCAAGGTTGGGGAAGAAACTTTTCATGTCCTCCGGGGACAAAAGGTGTGTCGGGGGGGGGGGTGTTTGGTGGGTCGGGGGGGGGGTTGGTGGGGGGGGGGGGGGGGGGGGTGGGTGGGGGGGGGGGGGGTGGGTGTGTGGGGGGGGGGGGGGGGGCGGGGTGGGGCAGGGGGGGGACATGAAAAGGACTAGGCTTAGCTTGTGGCAGCTACCGGCTCGGGCCTCTTTTTGAGTGGCGAGAGGGGATTCCGCCTAGGCTGGTCTTTCTTGAACGGAGGTTAGTCCAGGAGGAGTCTCAGGGACATTGGGGAAAGGGGAAAAAAGGGTTTACATTGGGGGGGAGGACTTCGGCCTCCTTGAGAGGGGGGACCTTCGGAAAAAGGGGATCTTAGAACTTTGGTTTCGAGAGGGGGTCGCACCGTTCAAATTAGGGAAGTGTGCCAGCCGGGGACAAAAGAGCTCTCATGATAAAGAGGCTCAACATAGTGAAGGGCCGCGGTGACATCGAGGTAATCGACGACGCACGAGCGGGGAAGAAGGGAGAAGCGGTCAAGTGAAAAGACGATGTAACCACCATCCAGAAGAAGGAAAATCCCTGGCAAGAAAGGAACAGGGGGCGTTCTGGGATCAGACGGGCGCGTCCCACTTGGGCCGCCAGGACAGGAAAGAGGGGGAACGTCACGCTGGAGTCAAACAGCGCTTTCGAATGGATTTAGTGGGAGGCGCAGTGGAAAAAGGGTGGGGGAGGTACCCGGACAGTGGCGCGGTGAAAACTCCCCTGGAGGACGGAGAGTAACACGTGGTGCGGGAAAAAAGGAAGAATGCGAGCTGCCAGGAGCGGCGGGGAAAAGAACGGAAAAGGCTGGATGGCCTCCTGAGTGGGCGGCCTGGCCAGGGGTTAGGGGGAATGAATTCGATGACGAGAGGGAACCACCCACCGGAGAAGGGTGGTAAGAGGGTGACCTTAGTACTCCTCCATGAGAAGCGTTGCCGGAAGTATTCTCCGGGGATCCGGCAGAAAAAGGGGCGGGGAAAAGGGAAACGGTAGCAGCAGGAAGGTGCAAACAACCCCTAAAAAAGGCCATTTTGCCAGGTGGCGTAGGCGACCGTGAGGGGTTCATTCCCCAGCGGGAGCAGGAACAAAAAGGGGCCATTCCGAGGAAATTAACTAAGTTAAAAAAAAACTAAGCCCCGTTTATGCGGATACTGGAGGGGGAAAGAACGAAATGAGATGACGTTGTTAGGGGGAAAAATTAGAGCAGCCGAAACAGGACTGATATTTGTGACCACACATGGAAACGAGGTCGGGACTGGAAAAAAGGGAACAGGTCGAGGGTCTACGGAAGAAGCATCGGTCTTCAAAGGTGACAATGCCGGACACGGTCAACGATCAGAGTGACCGGGCGAACGCCAGGGTGATCGTGAGAATCGGGTGAGAGAACCAGAAAGTAGCAAGCGGGCCGGCGAAAGCGCTGGGCGGAGGAAAGGGGATGACAACTGCACGCAGCTGAGGCGTCCGCTTAGTACATGCCGCTCTGTGTATCCCAGGCAAGGGCGGACGAGGTCATCAGCGGAGGCCGTGCCGTCAAAAAGGTCGCATTTGTTCTGTTCCCAAAAAAATCACATAGCGGGCAGCCAGCAAAGGGGGTGTGTGAGGAAGAAGTTCGAGGAGTTTGGTCAGGAGAGGAGATTAGCTGGTCCGGGTGGGCTGTGGGGAAGTCGTGGACCGAGACATGGCCCGGCCACGGGAGGGGGAGGGAAGGGTGGTCGAGGGGAGCGCTCGTACACGCATGAAAAAAACAACAAACTGAGGGAAAAGAGGAAGACTTGTCGAAGACGAAAAAAAAAAAGCCTAAAAAAACTAATACCGACGGGTGCGCGCTATCGGTCAAAAGAAGACTCAACAGGCAAGGAAAAGCTCCAGACGCCTCGAAGAAACCAAAAAACCCGCCTGTCGAAACAAAAAAAAGCCAGACCGAGGCCCGAAAGGGTTTACGGAGGCGTGAGGAACAAAAGGCTTAACTTGAAGAGAAAAAAGGAAGGTCGCATCCTCTGTAATCAGGCTCCGTTTGAAAGAAGAATGGGTGGAAGGAAACACAAAAGGGTGAAAAGAATGGCCTCCACCACGCCACGATGGAGCAGAAAGACTCGACCTCACTCCCAGCAGCCCAGCTACCATTCCCGAAATTCAAAAGTCTGCAAGCTTACCTACCGTCTCCTCTCAAAACAGACCAGGCAAGAACGGAAGCATCAAAAAGGATTCTGGGAAAGGAAAGGCCATGGGGCAGTGGCCAAGCTCATGAAGATCAAAAAAAGCCCCGTCGCAACACCGCCCAATCCCACGGAGTCACAAGGCTTAAAGAAAAGGTCCAGGTGGGACTGGGTATGATGGTGTCACCTCCCGCGGGGAAGGTCAAAAGAGAGACAAAAGGAAACACCTGAAAACAAAAGCATTCTTGACAGGGCAACAAAATAAGACCAGTTATGCCAGACCACCGGCGGAGGGTGCCGGCATGCGGACGGCGTTTTCCTGACAGGAATTGGCTCCAAGGACAGTGTGGGGAGGATTGTCAGCGGACCCTTGGAATTGAGAATAGGGCCTACCGGTCAAAGGGGAAAATGGCCCTACCCCCGGGGGCTTTGCACATGAGCAGCTGCGACA